>ERZ779890.4378-NODE-4378-length-11800-cov-11.550106_pt1 | contig 11800 bp, 10 predicted proteins | sample MGYA00511553_ERZ779890 | MGnify/ENA primary metagenome ERZ779890 (study PRJEB29588, sample SAMEA2152064) | human gut metagenome | biome: human gut; feature: human-associated habitat; material: faeces | place: Denmark | collected 2008/2010 ...
AGGAGCTTCGCCGCCGCGGCATCCGCTGTGAGACCGGTGCCGGCATGCTCATCAACCAGGCTGCGTTGAACATCGAGATGTGGACCGGACGTAAGCCCGATAAAATGGTCATGTACAAAGCACTGGAAGAAGCGCTGTCGTGACCAAAGCAACAAAAAGGCGGCACGAAAGTGCCGCCTCAGACTGTCAAAGAACCCATGCAATCAAGCAGAGAAAGCATGGGTTTTCGTTGCAGATTGGAGAAATATAGAGAAAATGAAGGAGAAACCAGAGTCATTCCAACTCCAGATTGCCAGCTTTTTGAGATTCATGGCAGCAAATTTAAGCCTGACCCATCGTGTGACGGCAGCCAGACCCCGGCGATGTGTATAACGCATCGCGTGTTTCTCCTTTGCATTCGCAAAGACCCGTTCAATCGTTTCCTTGCGCTGTGCATAAATTTCTCTCGCACGCTCTGTTTTTCGTATCTGTTCAACCAAATCCAGATACTCCTGCCAGATGTGCGTTGTGTGTACCTTCTGCCCCTTTTCATTTGCTCCGCATTTCGTTTTGCACGGGCAGTTCCTGCACTGTTCCGGTATGCTGCGATAGGTTCTTTTCCCATCGCGGTCCGTCGTTGTGTGCCTTAAAATTTCTCCCCGAGGGCAGCGATACGTATCATTTGCAGCGTCATAGGTATATTCCCAAGGCTTAAACCTGTCCTGCCTTCCTTTATATCTCGTATACGGCAAAATGGGAATCTTCCCATCGTCTATGGTTTTCTTTGCGATCCACGGCGTTTTATATCCGGCGTCCATCGTTACGAACTCTACTGTGTATTTGCGCGTTACTTCATCATATAATTTATCCCATGCCACACTGTCATGGACATTTCCTGCCGTTACTTCTGCTGCCAGTATAAATCCTCTTCCGTCACAGGCGGTATGAGCCTCATATGCAAATTGCCGTTCGTGTTCTCCCTTTACGAACATCCCGCTGTCCGGATCCGTTGTAGATACTGTCTTTTCAGCCTTTTTCCGGCTTCCGGGCGATGGAGGGTCGCTGTTATCTGTATCGTCATCGTCTTCTTCGATCGGCTTTTTCCCTAAGGCTTCCCGTTCGGCATTGACTTCCCTGCGAAGCTGTCCAGAATATACTTTTGCTGTTTTCCGGACCTGCTCCTTCTGAAACTTCTTCTTGTTTGCACTGGCCTTGATATGTGTTCCATCGATGAAAACTGTGCTCGGATCGACCATTCGGTTGTTGAGCGCTTTGTTGAGGATATGCTCAAAAATCTCTGTGGTCAGCTCGTCCGGAAAGCGCTTGCAGAAAGCATAGCTTACTGTTGCAAAATGGGGGATCTCATCCAGCAGCCCATATCCCAGAAACCAGCGATATGAAAGTGTATCCCGAATTCGCTGGTAGGTTTGCCGCAAGGATGGAATTCCAAACAAGTGCTGGATCAGTACCATTTTGATCAGAACAACCGGATCTGCTCCCGGTCTGCCGTTATCATGGCAGTAATACGGTGCCAGCCGATCGTACAGCCACTCATAATCCATGACCTTTTCTATCTTCCGCAGCAGATGCTCTTTCGGCACCAGCGCCTCCAGGTCTACCATTGCAACTTCTTTCCGTCCGTCTCTTCTCCGTTCTTCCATACAGAACACCTCCGTTTCTTTTATTATACCAGAAACGGAGGCATTCTTGTAGTTCTTTGACAGTCTGAGGCGGCACGAAAGTGCCGCCTTTTTGCGTCTTATTAGATGGACTGCATTTGCGTTGAGAGCCTGATGATTCCGATGCGCTTGTCAATCGCGGACGACGCCGCCGTCGAGGTTGATAGACTCACCGTTGATGTTTTTGGCGAGGTCAGAGGCGAGGAACATAGCCAGCGCAGCAACGTCTTCGGGCTGCTGGAAGCGCTTCATCGGGATCCCGGACTGCATCATCGTCCGGACATCCTCGCGCGGCTTCCCGGTATTGGCCGAGATCCGGTCGATCACACTTTCGATCATCGAGGTCTGCACCGAGCCCGGGCAGATCGCGTTGACGCCGATATCATACGAACCGAGTTCCGCAGCCAGACCGCGGGTAAAGCCGATCACAGCCGCTTTGGACGCGCAGTATGCGCTCGTGTTTGCAAATCCGTTTTTTCCGGCAATGGATGCAATATTGACGATCCGGCCGCCAACGCCCCGTGCGAGCAGGCCACGGACAACGTAGCGCGTGCAGTAGAAGGTCCCGTTGGCATTGACCGCAAAGATCTTATTCCAGGTTTTTGTTTCAAAATCCTTGAGCGGGGACTCGATCGCGATGCCGGCGTTGTTTACGACGATATCGATCTCACCGGCCTGCTTTGTGACCGCGTCCAGGGTCGATTCGACACACTGTTCGTCTGAAACGTCCATCTCGACTCCGTAAACCCGACCCGGTGTGCAGGACTCGTTCCACGTCGGCTTATGCAGATCCGCCGCGATGACTACGGCACCGGATTCATAGAACTTCTGGGCGATGACCTTGCCTGCGCCCTGCGCGGCGCCGGTCACCAGAACGGTTTTTCCTGTAAAATTCAATTCCATCATTTTAAAACCTCTGTCCATTGAGAATTGTGTGCTGCACTTTCATAAATTGCTTTGCATACGGCGGCATTCCGATATCCATCATAGAAGGTCGGATAGGCCGGCGTCTGCGAAGGATGTCCGGCTTCGATTTCCGCATAGACCTCGCGGAAAAATGCGCCGAACGTATTCGGGAAGCCGCCGCCAAACGCATTGGTCACAGTTGTGACGCCGCTGAACTTCGCTGCGGTATGAAGCTGATACGGCTGCTCAGAGTCCCACCAGACCGTTTTTTTGGTGCCGGTGACTTCCATCCGTACCGAATTGCTGCGGCCGTGCGAGACTTCAGACAGGAGCAGATCGCCGATTGCACCGTTTGAAAAGCGGAGACTTACAACAGCCGCGTCATCGGTATCAACTTCCATCTCTTCAGCGCCAGCCTGCGGCTCTGCATACATCATGCCATCCTTCCGATAGCGCACGGGAGAGAACTTCCCGTAATTCGCGCTTACCGCCTCGATCTCCAGTCCGGTCCAGTACCGGCAGAGGTCGATCCAGTGGGAACCGATCTCTGTTGTTGCCCGCATAGGCCCGGCAAGCTCCGGTATATACCGCCACATATACTGTGCCGGGAGTACATGGAATTCCTGCAGATATCCGCCGTGGATCAGGCAGATCCGGCCAAAATCCTCCGCGTGGATCGCAGTCCGGGCACGCTGGCAGGCTTCATGATAGCGGACGTTGAAGTTTACTGCTGTGACGACGCCTTTCGCCTGCGCGCGCTGCCACAGATCCCTGGCCTGTGCCGGATCCAGGCAAAGCGGTTTTTCACAGATCACGTGCTTTCCTGCTTCAATCACAATCCGGACCATCTCATCATGCAGCGTCGGCGGCGTGCAGATGTGTACGACGTCGATATCGTCGGCCAGCGCCCTGGCAATGTCGCTCCCGGCATAGCTGGCCCCCCATTGTGCGGCAAACCGCTCGGCTTTCTGCGGCGTGGCGTTGATCGCCGCGACGATCTGATGGCCGAGCCCGTGCAGCTCCGCCGCGTGCGTCTGCGCGATGTTGCCGCAGCCAATAATTGCAATGTTCATATCGTATCCCTCGTGTTCGTTTTTTTCAAAGATCGTTCGGCTCCTCCGCCGCGGCAATGGCCAGGGTCAGCAGCCGGATAAAGCGCGGTTTTGCCAGCGCTGCCGCCTCCACGACTTCGGCGTGGCTGAGCTTTTGCGGCAGAATGCCGGCGGCCATGTTCGTAATGCATGAGATTCCAAGCACGTGCATCCCACAATGATTTGCCGCGATGGCTTCCGGTACCGTCGACATACCGACGGCATCCGCGCCAAGCGTCCGGAACGCGCGGATCTCGGCCGGGGTCTCATAGCTCGGTCCGCCGTACATGAGATAGATGCCCTGCTCCAGCGGAATCTGTTCTGCAAGGGCCAGTTCCTGTACCCGTTCCCGCAGCTGCCTGCAATAGACGTCGCTCATATCCGGGAAGCGCGGACCAAGCTGATCGAGATTTGGCCCGGTCAGCGGGTTTGCGCCGCAGAAGTTGATGTGGTCTTCGAGCAGCATCAGAGCTCCCGGCTTATAGGCCTTGTTGACGCCGCCTGCCGCATTGGTCAGGATCACGGTCTTTACGCCGAGCATTGCCATCAGCCGGACCGGCATCACGACCTCCTGCGGCGTATAGCCTTCATAGCAGTGGATTCTCCCGCGCAGCACAGCGACCGGTGTGCCTTGATAGGTACCGAACAGAAACGCGCCTGTATGCCCGGCGACGGTTGCAACCGGAAAATCAGGAATATCGGAAAAGGGAACCTCCGTTACATTTTCCAGCAGGTCGCAAAAATCGCCGAGGCCGCTGCCGAGGATAAGGCCCGTCTTCGGCCGTGCATTTGTTTTAGTTCGAAGCCAGGCGGCGGCATGTTCCAGCCTGGCCGGCATGGTTGCTTGTTTCATATGTTTCTCCTTATAGACACTGCTTTTGTCCCTTACGTCGGCTGCGCAGCCCGGTGTTCAAAAGCACAAGCAGCGTGCAGAGATACGGGAGCATCTGGATCAGGTACGATGGAAGGCCGATTGTCTGCAGCCGCATCTGGATCGCTTCCGTAAATCCGAACAGCAGCGAAGAGCCGATACACAGCGCCGGATCCCACTTTGCAAAAACAAAGACGGCGATCGCAATGAAGCCGCGCCCGGCCACCATATCCAGACTATAGAAGTTCAGCTGCCCCAACGACAGGAAGGTGCCGCCGATACCGGCCAGCAGCCCGGAAGTAAATACCGCGCGATATTGAATCGCCCGGACGTTCAGACCGAGCGCGCGCACGACCTCCGGGTTCGTCCCCGCGGCACGCAGGCGGATCCCCTCTGGGGTATGAAAGAGGACCGTCCATGCCAGCAGGGCCGCAGCGAGCATCAGATAGAACAGAAGGTTGTGCCCGGACAAAACTTCGCCGATAAACGGAATCTTTTGGATAAGTGGGAGCTGGACGGCGGGCAGACTGTCCACCACAGCGGATTTTCCCTTGTTTCCGAATATCATGACCATCAGGATCGCAACGAGGCCCGGCGCAATGGTGTTCATGCCGAGTCCGCATACGGTCTGCTCTGCGCGCAGCTCGATGCAGCAGACACCGTAGATCCCCGCGAACACAGCGGCCGCAAGCGCACCAATCAGCACGCCCAGCATCGCGTGTCCGGTCAGATAGGAACCCAGCACTCCAAAAAAAGCACCAATGGTCATATATCCTTCCAGCCCTAACGCGATGATGCCGGCTTTTTCAGAAATTGCGCCTCCGACGGCGGCAAAGCAGAGCGGAACGGCCATGCGCAGGGTTGCGGCCAGAATGGCGGCAATCTGACTCAGTATTTCATTTGTCATGGCTCTTTTCCCTCCGGCGGATCAGCATTTGGAATAGCGCGGGTGAGGCGATGACGACAATGATGATTCCCTGCAGGACATCAATGAGTTCGCTCGGTATATGGACGAACATCTCCATATACAGGCTCCCTGTCCGCAGTGCGCCGAACAGCACACTGGACAAAAACACGCCGACAGGGGAGTACAGGCCCAGCACAGCGATCGAGATGCCGTCGAAGCCGTAGCCGGTCGATACCGCGATGACCAGCCGGCCAAAGGCGCTTGCGACCAGCAGTCCGCCAGCCAGACCGGCCAGCCCGCCGGAGATCAGCATCGCCTGCAGGCGGACCTGATCCGGGCGGATTCCGCCAGCAGCTGCTGCGCGATCATTCATTCCGGCTGCAGTGATATCATAGCCGAAGCTTGTATGGCGGAAGATGACCCAGACGACGACGCACAGCACGATTGCCAGCATGAAGCCCCATGTAATCTTTCCGCCTGCAGCGATCTCGCCGATGGCTGCGCTGGCGGGGATTGCTTCGCTCTGCGACACGTCGCCGGGGGCTTTCATCGGCCCGGAAACCAGAAATGCAATGAGAAGTTTCGCTGTGTAGTTGAGCATAATGGATGTCACGACCTCGTTGATCCGGAGCCGGACTTTCATCACGGCCGGGATCAATGCCCACAGCGCTCCGCCCGCGATAGCCGCAGCGAGACAGACAGCCAAATGGATAATCCCGGGCAAAAAGTCCAGATACAGTGCGGCAGCTGTGTAGGCGAGTGCACCGATGTACAGCTGACCCTCAGCGCCGATATTGAAAATACCGCTTTTCATGGCCACGACGGCTGCCAATCCGCACAGGATCATCGGAACACTTTTTTCAAGCGTTGCCAGCGCATAACGGACAGAACCAAACGCGCCCTTGAGAAGGGCGGAATATGCGCGGAACGGTTCGTATCCACAGGCCCAGATCAGCGCAGTTCCGAGCAGCAGCGCCACAAGGATTGAGAACAGCGGCGCGAGCAGTTTCTTAAATCGTTTCATCGGAACCTCCTCCCATATACAGGCCAAGCCGGTTGGGCGTATAGGCCCCGCTGCCGCCCTCTGTTACAATCTTTCCTTCGTAGATCACGCCGATGCGGTCGCTCAGTTTGAACAGCTCGTCGAAATCCGCGGTGATCAGCAGGATCGCTGCGCCTTGCGCGCGAAGCTCCAGAATACTTTTATGGATGATCTCCGAGACGCCGACGTCAACGCCGCGTGTCGGATGTGCGATCAGAACAACTTTGGGCTTCCGATAAAGTTCCCGCCCGACGACCAGCTTCTGCTGGTTGCCGCCGGAAAACGACCGTGCGGTATTTTCCAGCGCCGTCGGAAAAACGCGATAACGTGCTACGATCTCTTCCGACATTTTCCGCGCAGCCTGCTGATTGAGAAAGCCGTATTTTGTCCGCAGTTCCGGCCGGTGCTGGTAACCGAGCATTACGTTCTCCGGGACCGGGAGATCCAGAAGCAGACCGCGGTCATGCCGGTCTGCATGGATACAGCTCATACCCATGTCGATCAACTGCCGGACGCCCTTCCCGGCGGCGTTTGCGCCGAGGAGCGTATAGCTGCCTGTCCAATCCTGCCGGATTCCGCTGAGTATTTCCTCCAGCTCCTGCTGGCCGTTGCCCTCGATCCCCGCCAGCCCATAGATCTCACCGGCATACAGCGTGAGATCAACACCGCGCAGGACCATTGCACCTTCCGCACTGCGGCAGGAAAGGTCCCGGAGTTCCAGCAGAGCCTGGCCGGCCTGGCACGGCGTCTTGATAAAGGGCTCCAGTTCGTGATCGACCATCATCCGCGTCAGCGCCTGAACGTCGGTGTCTGCTTTCTGTACGTGTCCAACCATTTTTCCATGCCGCATAACGTAGATCTCGTCAGCGATCTGCATGGTCTCGTGCAGCTTGTGCGTAATAATAATAACGGATCTTCCGTCGTCTCTGAGTCGGCAGATCACCTTGAACAATTCCTGCGTTTCCTGCGGCGTCAGTACGGCAGTCGGCTCGTCCAGGATCAGCAGTTTTGCTCCATGATACAGCGCTTTCAGAATCTCCGCCCGCTGCTTTGCGCCGACGGAGAGTTCGCCGACCAACTGCGACGGCTCGATCTGCAGACCGTAGGTCCGCGAGAGCGTTTCTACGGCCTGCAGCGCCCGTTTTTTGGAAAACAGGCCATATCGTTTCGGTTCTTCACCCATTACGATATTTTCCGCTACGGTCAGATGGTTCACCAGCATGAAATGCTGGTGAACCATCTGGATCCCAAGGCCGATGGCAGTCTTCGGAGAGCGCATGGTCACCTGCTTCCCCTCAAACCAGATCTCGCCGGACTGTGGGGTGTGCATACCATAGATCACTTTCATGAGTGTGGTTTTTCCCGCACCGTTTTCGCCGAGCAGCGAGATCACACTTCCTTTTTTACAAGTCAGGCTCACATGGTCGTTCGCGACCAGATCGCCGAATCGCATGGTGATATTCCTGACTTCCAGCAAGGTTTCCATGTTTCCCCTCCAACCTTCCGTTAGCAATTGAATGACAGATTATTCGGCGTTCGCCTGTAAAAAAGCGTCAACGGCGTCCAGTGTGGTCGGGAGCTGCAGCGTTCCATCTGCGACCTTCCGGCAGTATTCGTCCAGAGCCGCGATCGCCTCGTCACTGACTGCAACGTTGCTGCCCTCGCGCTCTGCCTTCAGCATGCCGTCGACAATGCCATAGCTGAGGATCCCGGCGTCCAGCGTGCCGTCCATTGCGCGCTGGGTGGCGTCGTAGATTGCGCTGTCCCACGCACGGGTGCCGCTGGCGATGATCTGGTCCGGATAAAGGACGTTCTGGTTCGTCTCAATGCCGAGTGCATAGCCGTTCTGCTTCTCCGCTGCGGTAAACACACCGAGGCCGGAACTGCCGGCACAGGCAAAGACAATATCGGCACCCTGCTCATACAGGCTTGTTGCCAGCTCAGTTGCTGTTGCCGGATCGCCGAAGCTGCCGACGTAGGTGCGCAGGACCGTGATCTCCGGGTTGACCAGTCTTGCACCGGCTTCATAGCCTGCTGCGAACTGGTTGATGGTTGCGATGTCCTTGCCGCCGACAAAGCCGATGGTATTCGCCCCGCGGCTGTTGGGCAGTGCTCCATCCTTCTCGACCGGGCCAGCCAGCACGCCGAGCTGGAAGCCGGTCTCTTCCGCACGGAACAGAACGCTGGTAACGTTGTCTGCTTCCAGCGTGGTATCGCACAGCAGGAATCTCTGATCCGGGAAATTCGGGCCGACGCTCTTCAGCGCCTCGAGCTGATCGAAACCGATGCAGACGATCGCGTCGTAGCTTCCTTCTTCTGCGTACAGGGTCTGCAGATTCGGGAAGTCCGCAACATCCTTCGGCTGGACCACATCAACGGTAACGCCTTCCGCTTCGTGCTTCTGTACGCCGGCATAGATGAAGTCGTTCATATTCTGATCGCCAAGGCCGCCGGTGCCGGTGATCACAGCGAGCTTATGGCTGGACTGACTGGATTCTTCCGCTGGAGTTTCTGCGGCGGCTGCTACAGTCTGCGTCGTTTCCGGGGCGGCGGGCTCTGTAGCGGCTGATTCCTTTGCCGCGCAGGCGGTCAATCCGCCGATGAGCATCGCGAAGACGATGAACAGGGTAAGTGCTTTTTTCATTTTTGTTCCTCCTGCATAAAATTGTTCTCTTTTAATATCAAAAAGCGGCCGCTTCCTGAGATTCTTCCATTGCCTGCGCCAGCTGTTCAAGCTGCCTGGTGGTCAGGACGATCTTGCCGTGTTCGATGTGGATCAGCGCCTGCTCCTGCAGACGCTTTACCGCCCGGTTCACGGTCTTGACATTGACGCCGATCTCTGCGGCGATCGACTGACGGGTCGTGCGGATCGTAAGGACGTCTGCGCCATTTCCGTGGTTCTGCATATAGCGCAGCAGGTACCGCATAACCTTTTTGCGGCTGTCCGCGTATTGGTTCTGACCACGGCCATAGGACGTATCAAACATGGCGTCGGCCAGACCGTATGTGATCACACGCAAGAATTCAATATCCTGATCCAGACATTCCATGAATACGTCAAGCGGAAACCGCAGCGCCATGGAGTCCTCAATTGCGACCAGTGTTACCGCGTTGATCAGACGGCCGGACAGAATCTCCAGGTCTGAGATATACCGCCCGGGCAGAATATGCGCGAATCCATAGTAATTTCCGTCCTCAAATTCCGTCTGTACCAGCAGATCTCCGGAAACCATCAAATACGCGCTTGTGGTCGGTTCCGATTTTCGGATCACGATCTCATTTTTTCTGAACCAGACTGGCTGCGCAGAATGACGCAGCTTCTCCGGCAAAGTCTGCATGCTGAGTTTGATCAGTTCCGTCTGTTCCATATTTTCGCCGCCCTGCACATCCGAACGCTTGTTTTTATATGCACTCATCTTATCAAAAACCTCGTTTTCAAAAAAGGACATATGTCCTGAAATCTCGTGACCAGCATACGGCATTATTCTCAAAAAAGCACGATATTTTTTTATGAAAACTGACGATTTTTTCGTGTTTGATAAAAATGGTACATATGTCCTTTTTTGCGTATATTACAATGTGCTACAATGCCCGAATATGGTGCAGCACCACTCGTTTGCGAGGTGAAAGAAAAACGCGGTCAGCTGCCGCGCCTCGTTCTGCTCTTTGGTTGACACGCGTATCCGTAGGTCTGGTTCATGATAATCCCTCCCAATGCGTGTAAACGCAAGCATGAGGTGTTTGAGCTGGCCGTCAATGTGGACGAAGCATCTGTGGTACGGATCATTTATGATAAGTATGTGCAGGAGGGCTTCGGCGCTCAACGGATCGCCACACACTTAAATAGCCTCGGCTATCGGGCAAGGACGGGCAAGATGTGGCATCATGCCACGGTTCGGGGCATCCTTTGCAACCTGACCTATACCGGCGTGCTTCGCTGCGGAGAAAGCCGTTCCGAGCTGCTGCCGCACTTGCAGATCATAGAACCAGAAGTATATGAGACTGCACAGCGCATCCGCGAGAACCGTATGCGTGCGATTGAACAGGAGCATCGTGTGCCGATGAACACACTGGGGCAAAACCTGTTGGCTGGAAATGTGTTCTGCGGGCATTGCGGGTCTCGGCTCTCGCTCACGACGAGCGGAAAGGCTTACCCATGCAAAGAAGACCCGACCCGCGTTATAAAGCGTGTGCGGTACATTTGCTATGGCAAGACCCGCAAGCAGACCGAGTGTGACGGGCAGACCGGCTATACGGCGCATATTCTTGACGGCATCATTGATAAGGTGGTGCGGCAGATCTTTGAGCGAATGAAGGTGGCCTCCAAAAGCGAAGTGGTGGGTGTTCGTTACCGCGAAAAGATGGAGCAGCAAAAGGCGCTGCTTCGCGGCGTGAAAGCCGATTATACGAAAGCCGCCGCAGAGCTGGATGCTTTGAAATCCGAGGTCGTGAAAGCCATCAAGGGCGAAAGCAGCTTTTCAAAGGAGCTGCTTGCTTCGCTGATCCTTGATGCTGAAAGAAAGTGTCAGGAGCTGCAAGCGGCGCTTGAGCAGGCGCAGGCTGATTATGATGCGGGAGAAGCGACGCTGCAAGCACTGAACAGTCAATACGACGACATGATCTCCTGGGCTGAAATGTATGACAGCGCCAGCGTGGAATCGAAGAAAATGATCGTAGGCTGCCTGATCCGCAGGGTAGAGGTATATCGCGGCTATCGGGTGCATATTGACTTTAGCGACTACGGAATCCAAGGTATAAAAACTCTAGATTTTATGCGGTGTACAAAACGGCGGCATGAGACTCAGGCTGCGTTTTAGGCTTTTCTTGCCGCGCAAGAAAAGCGCAAGCATCGCGTTTTGGTACCAAAATGCGGCTTGCAGGGAGAACCCTGACCCCAATGCCGCCTGCAGGCGGAGGACTAACGGCTGAACTGCGGCACAAGTCAGAAATGCACATCGGCGCAGCCGTTTGCTCCGCGGCGTAGGGCGCGTCGTGCCGCCGTGTGCGGCTTTACAGGCTGACCGCGCATCCGTGCAGGTCTGCGCTACACAAACGCCGCGTCCGCCCGCCGTGCGGCGCAAAAAAAACGAGGGCTGGCATCAAGCCAGCCCTCGCCTTGCAAATCGAATGAGGGAGAGGATCCATGACAGCGTCACGCAGCCCAACATCACCAGAAAAATCCCATCCGCCAGTGCCGTGTGCGTACGATACCATGGCTGAAATGCTGTGAGCATCAGTACCAAGTACACCAGCGGTATGGACAATCTCAATTTCATCGCAATACGAATCAGCAAGAGCAGCAGTTGAACCATCACGGAAAAACAG
>ERZ779890.4380-NODE-4380-length-11794-cov-7.572110_pt1 | contig 11794 bp, 9 predicted proteins | sample MGYA00511553_ERZ779890 | MGnify/ENA primary metagenome ERZ779890 (study PRJEB29588, sample SAMEA2152064) | human gut metagenome | biome: human gut; feature: human-associated habitat; material: faeces | place: Denmark | collected 2008/2010 ...
TCGTTGAAACTTCTGGGCTTTTCGCGCTGATATCTTTTTTGGTTCAGCTTGATGGCAAGCTGCACCCTTTAAGATATACGCCTATTCCTGTTGATCGCTTAATGATAATTGGTTCAACTGCAATTCTGCTTCGTGCGGCGAGATATAAGTATCAATACTGGTGTCCAACCTTAAATCCAGAAGCTTCCTGTTAAAAAGGTCTATAAAATTTTCGCCTGCAGCAATACGCTCGTAGTCTTGAATTGAAAAAACTATTATTGCAACTCTATTATCGTCCAACTCTCGCTGAAGATACATTTTTTTGATTAATCCAGTTCCGTCATTCCATCCCGATCCAGTAACTCCATGGTATGTAAATAAAATTCCTGTTTTTATAGATGTCGACATAAGCAAACTATAGAACTTTCCTATATGTGTAAGGCAATTGACTACCGTACTAATAAGGTGTACATAAAAAACATCTTGTGTATCAATGAATATTGTACGAAGTGTGTCAAATCTAATTTCCACAAGTTCTTCTTCTTTATGGAAAGCAACCACAACAGGATAGCGCGTTCGTACTTCTTTTCCAGTCTGTGGCGAGACCGCATCAAATTTTTGATTGAATTTCAAAAAGGCAATGTGCTCATTATAATCCCAGAAAACTGGGCTCTCTAATTGGATGCAAAAACTATGGTACAGTGAAGCAGACAACACCCGCCAGCTATTGCGCTGGTGGCATTGCGGGTTCTATTTTGGCAAATGCAGTAGTCGCCAACTGTGAAAACCATGGGACTGTAACCGCTCTCAGCGGCGAAACATGGCCCGGTCTTGGAAACGGCAGCACAGCAGGCGGCATTGCCGCAAGCTCGGCTGGCTATGTTTCCGGCTGCTCTAACGATGGCGCTGTAACGGCTGGTATGTACGTGGGCGGCATTGTTGGTCAGAACCTGAGAGGCGCTGTTGTTGAAAGCTGCTATAACGCAGGTCCGGTAGCAGGCAACTCGGAGGCGGCGAACTGTGCTCTTGGCGGCATTGCCGGTGACAGCAGCTCGGCTGTCTTGAATAAGTGCTACAACGTCGGCACCTGCACCCCACATGCTGACTCTGCCACAACGAAATTTGGGAGCATTGTCGGTGTTTGCACGAACGCAAAAGAGCTGAGCGGAAACTATTTCCTCGGCACAGAGCTGTCTCAAGGCTACGGCGAATACACGACCGGTCAAACGCCATCTTCTATTATGATGATGGCTGTTGACGATGCTTGGCTGAAATCAAGCAATGCTGTTACGCTGCTCAACAACTATTCTAAGCCCTATTCGCTCTATAAAGCGACTTGGACCGAAAGCGATCTCTACCCGGTTTTCAGCAAGGTTGAAAAGATTCTCAGCCATTATAAAGAGATCAAAACCTTCACGGTCACGATCGAAGGCACGACCTACGCTGCTACAATTACCGGGACGGACATTTCCATCGTTCTCCCCGCTGGTGTGACAAGCATTACGCCGAACATTACGATCAGCGACAATGCGACGATTTCTCCTGCAAGCGGTACAGCTGTCACACTTCAAGACGGAACAGCAGCCTTTACTTGTTCATCTATAGTGTAGTGAAAACACATCAAGCTGCACCCAAATAGATGCCGCTGCGAAAAGCCCAGAAGTTTCACGGCTTCCGGGCTTTTTTGCGCCCATTTTTAGAGGCGTGACAAAAAGATGCCAAAATGGGCTTTGGCAAATTCGATGGACCTGTACCTTTATCGGTGTACTGCATGGTGATTGCCCTCCTCTACGATGTTCACGCAACAAACGTGGCAATCATACCACAAGATGCAGTACCGGTCTATATCAGAAAACGGGCGAAATAAGAAACATCGCCCGCAGGCGAAGCCTGCGGGCGATCTGTTTCGTTCATAGACCCGCATCTGGCGGCGGTGCGGGGTCTCACAGGCTGAGGCAGGCGTAATAAATGGCGCCGACGGCCTGAGCGAACTGGGCGACGGTATAAATGGGATGCGCGGCAAGCTGCTGCATGAGGGCGGTATTGGCCAGCGCGTCATTGGCAGCGTGCTGGACGAGCTGCGGCTCGCGCCGGTGCGCGCCCTCGCAGAGCAGGCGGAAGCAGACCTCATTTTTGACCAGCCGGCCAAACAGCGTGCGGGACTGCACGCCGGGGTGCAGCAGAAGTTCCGTCTGCTCCCAGGTGACTGCCATATGCTCGCCGATCTGGCGGAAAATTTCCTGACATACGGGGCTGTCCGCCGCGGCTTTTTCCATGAAAAATTCCAGACACGGCTTCCGCATATCCTGCGGCTCGGTCGGCACAATCAGCTTATCTCCCTGCCAGCGGAACAGACCGCACTCCATGGCCTGCGCCCAGAGATCGGGAGCCTGCTGCGGCAGATATTTTGCGGCCAGACGGAAAACACCGGACTGGCACGGGTATTTCTGCAGCGTACCGGGAAGGTTGGTGTTGAAATTCAGGATGCTCCGGGCGTCGTCGGCGTCAAACTGCCGCTGACGGTAGCTGCCAAGGTCGATGATGAAATTATAGACCTCCAGCGGGAGCTGTGGGATGGAGCCGTCCGCGCGCACCCAGCCGGTGCCAAGCTCTGTTCCCAGCGTGTGCGCAAAAAAGCCCTGCGAGGTATCCGCGCCGGCAGCCGCCTGCTCAACGGCTTCAGTGAAGGCTGCCATCGGGCCGTCGTTTGTGAGAAGGACGCGGTTCTCGGAGCCGGTATAGGCAGCGAGAAGCTCGCGCAGGCGGCCGATTTTTGCAAATTCCGTCTCATAGTCCAGAGCCGGATTATTGCGCATGCCGCGGGTCTTATAGGTCTCGCCGCCGACGATGCGGTTATCAATGACTACGTCCGGAAAGCTCAGGCCGATGGCGTCAAAGCTGCGCAGTTCCTGCCCTGCGGCGGCCTCCATCTGTGCCAGCGCGGCCTCCATGCCGGCACGGTCGGCGCCCTTATCCAGCGCCTCCTGCACGATGCTTTTGCGCTTGCCGCAGGCGGCCAGACTTGCCGCTGCGCGCAGAAGGCGCGTGAGGAAGACGATCGGCTCCGTCAGCTGATCAGCCTGCGTGAATGCGGCGGGGAACCAGTCAAACTCCTTGAATACGCAAAGATCTCCGTTCACGCTGGCGCAGAGCTTGATATCCGTGCCGCCGACGTCGATCCCAAGCAGCATGGCGTGCGTTGCGCGTGCGGGAAGCCGAGAAAGAACCGATGCGCCGGTGCAGACCGGAAGGGACTGCGCCTCTGGCTCGTCGCAGAGGGGATGTGTCCGGAAGGAAAAGCCTTCTGCATCCGGCAGCAGGGCAGTGAGAATGCGGTCGTTGACGTTCAGGCACTTTCCGTATCCGGTACGCTGCAGACGGGGCGTATGCAGCTGAAAAACCTCCGGGAGCGTCGCGACAAGCGCCTGCAGCGCCTGATCGGCGGGATCAAAATACAGATCCACGGCACGCGCACCGAGCGAGGAAAGAAGATTATAGAGAAATGCATGAATATATTCGGCGAGGAACGCGGCCTCCTCCGTACAGTCCGCGGGCGGCAGCTGCAGCGGGAAGCTGCGGGCTGTCCCGTCGTAGAGCGTCAGCCGGAGATGAAACGGTCGCGTGCCAGTCTTTTGAAAATCGCGATAGACGTCGGTCAGGTAGACCGGCAGGTCTGCGTGAGCCTGCTGCAGGAACTTCTGTTGCATGAAATTACTCCTTTATAATGTGGTTGACGCCCGCGCGCTGGACGATCGAATAGAATCGGTCCATTTCCTGCGCGGAAAAGGCACTGCCGCCAACCGGATATGCCCGGCTGAGCGACTGATATTTGCTTCTGCACAGCGGATTGAAGTTCAGAAGCTCATAGCAGACCCCGGGCGCGCGCGCGGCAAGATAGCAGGCGATGGCGTGCAGATTCTCTGCGTCTGCCGTATAACCGGGGATAAGCGGCGTGCGCACAAGGACGTCCGCACCGCTGTCGCAGAGCAGCTCAAAATTGCGGAGGATCGGCGCGTTATCAACGCCAAGCACGGCTCTATGCCGGACAGGGTCGAAAAGCTTGATATCGATCAGGAAATGGTCTGTGACCGGCATCAGACGGTGGACGGTTTCCTCCGGGGCATAGAGGCTCGTTTCGATGGCGGTGTCGACGCCGGCCTTTTTGCACAGGGCAAGCACCTCGCAGGCAAACTCCGGCTGGGCGAGCGCTTCTCCACCCGAGAGTGTCACGCCGCCCTGCGAGCCGAAGAACACACGGTCGCGCAGCAGAAGAGCAGCGGCCTGTTCGGCGGAGATCTCTTTGCCGCACAGCTCCATCGCGGCTGCGGGGCAGGCCGTGACGCACGCGCCGCATGCATCGCAGCGGGTGCGGTCAATGACCGGGCAGGGCTGCATGGAGATAGAGCCTTTTTTGCAGGCCTGCGCGCAGCAGCCGCACTGCAGGCACTGGCTCTGCCGGTGCCACAGCTGCACCTCGCGGCGCAGCCCCTCCGGATTCTGACACCACGGGCAGCGCAGAGGGCAGCCCTTCAGAAATAGGGTCGTCCGCAGCCCCTCGCCGTCATGGACGGCGAAGCGCTTGCAGTCAAAAATCACACCGGTCATACGCCTTCATACGCCCTTCTGGCAATGATCTCGTCCTGCAGATCCGGGGCAAGCTCCGTAAAGTAAGCTGTGTAGCCTGCAACCCGGACGGTCAGGCCACGGTATTTTTCCGGTTCGCGCTGCGCCGCGCGCAGATCGGCTTCATTCAGCACGTTGAACTGGATATGGCTGATGCCGAGCGCGCAGACCGCACGCAGGAGCTGAGTGAACTTCCGGATCCCCGTGTCTGTCTGGAAAAACGCAGGCAGGAACTTCATGTTGAGCAGCGTCCCGTTGCTGGCCCTGCGGAACGGCAGGCGCGCGACGGACTGCAGAAGCGCGGTCGGTCCGCTGGTGTCGCGTCCATACATGGCGGAAACGCCGCCGTCGGCCAGTGGATCTCCGGCCAGACGGCCGTCCGCCGATGCGCCGACGTTCTGCCCCATGGGGACATGCGCCGAGACGGTATAAAGCCCCATCTGATAGATGCCGCCGCGGCCGTTGCGGTACCGCTCCAGGCGCGAGGCAAAATAATTGACCCATTTTGCGCCGATTTCGTCGACCCAGGCGACATCGTTGCCGTATTTGGGGACTTTGTGGAGAAGCATCGCGCGAAGAAGCGGATCGTCTTCAAAGTTGGTCCGCAGCGCGTGCAGAAGGCGTTCGGCAGAGACTGTTTTTTCTTCATAGACGAGCTGACGGATCGCAGCGAGTGAATCGGCTACGTTTGCGACCTGAATGGCCTGTACGCCGGTGAGGTTATAGTGTGCGCCGCCGCGTGTGACGTCAAGCCCCTTTTCCATGCAGTCGTCAATGACGGCGGACAGGAAGGGCGTGGGCAGGAGCTTCGCGTGCATCTGCTCCACAACAGCGATGCAGGCAGCCATTTTATCGCAGAATGTATCGATCTGCGCGGCAAATGCGGCCTCCAGCTCGGCATAGGTTTCGTAGGTCGTGAGATTCCCGAGATCGGAGCCGAGCGGCCTTCCGGTCAGAAGATCGATGCCTCCGCTGAGCGTCAGCTCCAGCGCTTTGACAAGATTGAACATGGCAGCGTCGCTCCAGCCGAGGGCGTTGCCGTGCGTGGTCAGCTCCACACAGCCGACGATTGCGTAATTGCGTGCGTCGTGGTCGCTGATGCCGTGCGCCGTAAGCGCAGGAATGACGGCCTCGTCGTTGAAGATCTGCGGCATACCGCTGCCGAGACCGATGACCCGACTGGCTGCCTCCAGCAGCTCCTGCGGAGAATCGCGGAAGATGCGGAGCGAAAGATTGGGCTGCGGAAGCAGGAGCAGCGCCTGCGCCCGCAGGAACAGATAACTCAGCTCGTTCGACGCGTCGCTGCCGTCATCCTTCTGGCCGCCGATGGCGACATTGAAGCCGATCGGGAAGCCGGCAAAATAGCGCGCGCTGCCAGAGTTGCGCAGATAGACGATCTCGTTGAATTTGAGCCACAGACACTGTGTGATCTCCAGTGCGTCGCTGTCCGTCATGCCGCGGGTGCGGCTGAACCGGTAATACGGGTACAGATACTGATCCATCCGTCCCGGAGAAAATGAGGAGGCGTTGCCCTCCATCTGCAGAATGACATACAGAAACCACGTGGCCTGCACGGCTTCCTGGTACGTTTCGGCGGGAGCCGAAGCAAGCTTGCGGCAGATGCGCGCGACCTCGCGGAGATTTTCTGCGTCAGGACCGGCGGCCATCTGCTCTGCCAGATCGGCATAGCGGCGCATGAACGTGCAGGCACCGTCCATCACAAGGATGATGCTCTCATAAAAATCGCGGTGCGCCGCATCGGCCGTTTCCAGACGCACAGCAGCCTGTGCGCGCAGGCCGGCGGGGCCGAGACGGAGCCACTTCTCCGTATTCGGGCAGATATGGCCCTGCGAATGATCCTTCTGGTTGATCTTTGCGACCTTTGCAATGGCGTCTACCTCCGGGCCGATCGCGGCGCGCACCTGGTCTTCGAGCGAGCGGCCCTTCCAGTAGGGCAGGATCTTCGTGCGGAACTCCGTGATATCCTCCGGCCGGACCTGAAAGCGGTCCTGCGCGCGAGTCGGCAGCGTTTCAAATTCACGGTCGACCCACGACGCGCCGGTCTCCGGGAAGACGACGCCCGCGCGCACGCCGGGCGTGCGGTTGCCGACGATCCGCTCCTCGGGTTCCAGACGGATGGACATCCGTGTGAGCGCGGCCTGCAGGGCGCGCGCCCTGCGGATGCAGGGCGGCTGGCCCCTCGGTCTGCTGATAGACCTCGGTGACGATCCGGGCCTGCTCGATGCTGACATAACGCGGCTCGTCCAACATTTTCTCCTTCAGAACGGAAATACGCTCGCTGCCGGGCAGCGACAAAATAGCGGAATGGTCCATAAAGCGTCTCCTCCGGGATTTGATAAAACCAATTTAGCACACGGCAGGGACAAAGCACACTCACAGAAGCGGACGAAAGGTATACGATTATGAACAGCTGGCTGCGGCGGCACTTGACGCGGCGGCGGAAAGATGATAAAAAGGAGAAAAGCGCAAAACAGGAGGGCGAGCGGATGAATTACGAAGAAAAACTGCAGATCGTTCAGGCCGGCTGCCCGAAACTGCGTTTCAGTGCGCAGTTCACCGACCAGAGCAGCCAGTGGAACTACAGCAGGCATGCGCACCCTTATCTTGAACTGCTGTATTTTACCGAGGGCGGCGGCGGGATTGATGTTTCCGGACAGCGGCTCTGCGCCGGGATTCTGGATACGATCGTCTATCCCGCGGGCTGGGAGCATCAGGAGCAGGCCAGCGCTGCCCGGAAGCGGGAGATCATCTGTCTGTGGATCGAGCTGCCGGAGCTGCAGCTGGAAAAACCGATCCAGATCCGGGATCATGACAACCTGTTCGGGCGGCTGTTTTCCTATCTCTACCGCGAAGCCGGCCGGCCGGATGCATCGGAGTATGTGCTGGAATACGGCATGAAGCTTTTGCTGACGGAGCTTCTGCGGTGCGACGCGCACCAGACGCACACGCCGGAGCGGCTGCAGCTGGCGATGCAGTATCTGCAGGCCAACTACGCAAAGCCGATCACGCTTTCTCAGCTGGCCGCGCTGGAACATGTGAGCGTCTCCTATCTGTCACGGCAGTTCCGCCGGTATACGGGAAAGACCGTCATTACGTATCTCAACGAGCTGCGGGTACAGGCGGCGCAGGCGCTGCTGAAAAAGCGCGGGTTCGTGCGGCCCGAAATCGTGGTGTGGACCGACGGCGCGGCCCGCAACCTTTCGCTCGACCCCGAGGCGGCGAAAGTCACCTACCGCGTCGAGATCACCGGGACCGACGCCCTTTCGGACGAGGTGAAGCAGGTGATCGCCGCCGCGGGCGAAGTCTACGAACTTTCGCGCGTGGGCAGCCAGCTCTTCGTCGTGGGGGCTTTCGACGACAGGGCCGTCGCCGACCGTCTGGCCGAGTCGATACGGCAAACGGATGCCGCACTGGAGGTAAAAGTCGCCGAAATCGCAGAATAAATCGGAATCCGGATGAAATTTATCGCAGAATTCGTCCGGATTCTGAATTTTTTACCTATCTTTATTGCAATATTCCACAAGCCTTATGGAGATGTTCTATATTGTACTGCTCGTTTTTTTCGGCCTGCTGTTTCTGGTGGCCGAATTGGTCCTGCTGCCCGGGGTGTCGATCGGGGCCGTGCTGGCGCTGGTCTGCTACGGCAGTTCGGTGTACCTCGCCTTCCGTGATTTCGGTCCCGTGACGGGGACTGTCGTCATCCTCGTCATTCTCGTATTGTCGGTCATCGCCACCGTCGTCTCGCTGCGGGCCAAGACCTGGCAGCGTTTTTCGCTCAAGCAGGAGATCCGGTCGTCGTCGATGCCCGTCATTCCGGCCGAGGAGTTGCAGGTCGGCGACCGGGGCGTGACCCTCTCGCGCCTCTCCCCGATGGGCAAGGTCGAGATCGGAGGCCGCACCTACGAAGCCAAGTCGCAGGGAGCCTATGTCGACCAGCAGCGCGATGTCGAGGTCGTGGGATTCGAGAATTTCAGCGTTATCGTAAAAACAATCAAATAAGCTAAATTATGGATTTTCAGGGTGGAATGATCGTGTTGATCGTCTTCGTGAGCCTTTTTGCGATCTGGCTCCTCTTCTATTTTATTCCGGTGGGACTGTGGTTCTCGGCCCTGGTGTCGGGCGTGCGTATCAGCCTGCTGCAACTGGTGCTGATGCGTTGGCGCAAGGTCCCGCCCTCGACCATCGTTTCGTCGATGATCGAGAGTACGAAAGCCGGACTGACCCTCAATCCCAACGAGCTGGAGGCTCACTACCTCGCGGGCGGCAACGTCACGAACGTGGTGCATGCGCTGGTTTCGGCCCAGAAGGCCAACATCATGCTGGATTTCAAGATGGCGACGGCCATCGACCTGGCGGGCCGCGACGTGTTCGAGGCCGTGCAGATGTCGGTCAACCCCAAGGTGATCAACACGCCTCCCGTGGCCGCCGTGGCCAAGGACGGCATCCAGCTGATCGCAAAGGCCCGCGTCACGGTGCGCGCCAACATCAAGCAGCTGGTCGGCGGCGCCGGCGAGGAGACCGTGCTGGCGCGTGTCGGCGAGGGCATCGTTTCGTCGATCGGCTCGGCCGCGTCGCATAAGATCGTGCTCGAAAATCCCGACTCCATTTCGCGCGTGGTGCTCGAAAAGGGGCTCGACGCCGGAACGGCCTTCGAAATCCTCTCGATCGACATCGCCGACATCGACGTGGGCAAGAACATCGGCGCCCAGTTGCAGATGGACCAGGCGCAGGCCGACAAGAACATCGCCCAGGCGAAAGCCGAGGAGCGGCGTGCGATGGCCGTGGCGCTCGAACAGGAGAACAAGGCCAAGGCGCAGGACGCCCGCGCCAAGGTGATTCTCGCCGAGGCCGAAGTGCCGCTGGCCATGGCCGAGGCGTTCCGCAACGGCAACCTGGGTATCATGGACTACTACAAGATGAAGAACATCATGGCCGACACGCAGATGCGCGAGACCATTGCCAAACCCGAAAAGAAATAGTTTTGAAGGATTTGTTATCAGGGGGTGCGCGTCGTGCGCGCCCTTTTTTGTGAAAGATTCAGACAGTTATGAGAAAGTGCCTTTTGATTCTGTTTTTCGCCTTTGCCGCGGCGGGAGCCTCCGCTGCGCAGATCGACACGGTGGCGGTTTTCAGCGCGAAGATGCAGCGCGAAATTCCGGCGCTGGTCGTGGTTCCCGATGCCGGCGTCGGGCGGCGCATGCCCGTGCTCTACCTGCTGCATGGTTTCGGCGGTTCGTACACGACGTGGCAGAACATCACCGACCTGCGTCCGCTGGCCGACGCCTGCGGGATGATCGTCGTCTGCCCCGACGGCGCGAACAGTTGGTATTGGGACAGTCCCCTCGATCCGGCGTCGCAGTTCGAGACCTTCGTGGCGCAGGAACTGCCCGACTGGATCGACGCCCGCTACCTGACGATTCCTTCGCGCGAGGGCCGCGCCGTCACGGGCTTGAGTATGGGCGGTCACGGCGCGCTGTGGGTAGCGCTGCGCCACAAAGACCGTTTCGGGGCTGCGGGATCGACCTCGGGAGGCGTGGACATCCGGCCTTTCCCCGACTCGTGGGAGATGAAGAAACAGTTGGGCGAACTGAAAGACAATCCGGAACGCTGGAACGCGCATACGGTGATCCGTCAGGCCGCTTCGCTCCGGGACGGCGAACTGGCGCTCATCTTCGACTGCGGTTATCAGGATTTCTTCTATCAGGTGAATCTGAACCTCCACGAACAGCTGATGCGGCAGGGCGTGGGGCACGATTTCCTGGTGCGTCCCGGTGCGCACAACGCGGCCTACTGGTCCGCGTCGCTCCCCTGCCAGATGCTTTTCTTTCAGCGCTGGTTCGCCCGGAATGCGCCCCAGCCGGCCGTGACGGCCTCGGGGCGGCGTGTGGTGTATATCGGCGACTCGATCACCGACGGTAATTGGGGCAAGGCCGACGGAAAACCGTCGTCGCAGCGCAATCTGTGGGATCGCAACCACCTTTTCGGCAGCGGGTATATGTATTTATGCGCCAGCTATTACCAGGGCTATTTCCCCGATCGCGACTACCGGTTCTTCAACCGCGGCGTGGGCGGTCATGCGTTGGGCGACCTTGCCGCCCGCTGGCAGGAGGATGTGATCGACCTGCGACCCGACGTGCTGTCGGTGTTTGTCGGGACGAACGATGCGGAACGTCACCTTGGCAGACTGCTGCGCGCCGACGATCCGAAAACGGTTCCCGATTTCGATTTTGCCGACTGGGAAAGGACCTATCGCGGTCTGCTCGATCAGGCCCGGCAGGCAAATCCTGCGTTGAAAATCGTACTGTGCACGCCCTTTGCCGCACCCTGCGGGAAGATCGTTGAAGGCGCATTGGGCGAATATTATCCCCTGCGGCAGCGGATACTGGCGCAATGCTGTGTGATCGTGGAGCGAATCGCAGCCGACTACGGCGCGACGCTCGTGCCCTTCCACCGGCTTATCGCCGATCTGGAAACGCGGCTGCCGAACGGCGATGCGACCTATTGGGTGTGGGACGGCATCCACCCCACGCCTGCCGGTCAGCGACTGATGGCCGATTGCTGGATCGGCGCCGCGGCCCGGAGCGGTGTTATGGAATGACAAAAGCGAGCCTTCGAAGGCTCGCTTTTGTTTGGCGCGGGGTCAGTAGACCTCCTCGGGCAGCGTTTCGCCGACCGGTTCGCCTTCGAGGTTGTCGCGCCACTTGATCGCCGCGTGCGTGCCGTCGCAGTAGGGTTTGTTGGCCGACTGGCCGCAGCGGCATGCGACCACGCGGTTGCGGATTTCGTAGGTATGGCCGTCTTCGCGCCGCAGGGGAATGCCGCCGCGAATCCACAGGCCGCCGCTGCTGCCGATGGTGACGTCCTCGATCAGCCCGAGACTCGGGGCGAACCGGAATTCGTAGGGGCTGCCCGTTTTTCGGTCCCAGGCCGTCAGCCGTCCGCCGGGGCACATCGACGCTTCGCGGATGGCCAGCTGGCGTGCTTCGGGATCGGCGGACCGCTCGGTGAGCGTCCATGCGTCGCCCCCGGGGTGGCAGAAGCGCGCGAAGACGCAGTATTTCGGATTGTCGGTCATCGTGAGGGTCCCGCCCTCGACGGTCTCGGCCTTGTCGAGCAGCGATTCGTCGGGTGCGGTGAGCCTCGGGTCCCAGGTCGCCGTTTCGTGGCTCCC
>ERZ779890.4381-NODE-4381-length-11794-cov-3.263821_pt1 | contig 11794 bp, 10 predicted proteins | sample MGYA00511553_ERZ779890 | MGnify/ENA primary metagenome ERZ779890 (study PRJEB29588, sample SAMEA2152064) | human gut metagenome | biome: human gut; feature: human-associated habitat; material: faeces | place: Denmark | collected 2008/2010 ...
TCCTCAAAAGATAGCTGTTTCGTTTCTATTATCGATTCAATATCTCCCTATTATATCGTATCCTATGAATATTGTTTCCAGTGATGAATGCTGTTCATGTGTTCTTTCTTCTTGGGATTCTTCTTCAAGAATAAATGTGTCTATTCTCCTGCCACATTGACAATGGCCTAATCACAGCCGCAATAGCAAGGGCTATCATGGCATAGCCTTTCAGGGATGGTATACCATCCAGCGCAGTATTTCATCTCTGAATACATTTTTCTTCATCTCCCGTAAATACGGCATATCTGGGCAACTTTTTCGTGACAGTTCCCTCACTCCGTAGTCAGCTAGGCACAAAGATCCGCATCTGCGGAAAACCTAATCGACTATGGAGTATTGCAAATGCCCGACTTCTCTGCCTTTGAGAAAAGCACGCAGGATCGTACATCCCGCGCCGCACAGATGCGCCGAGATCTTCTTCTCCCGATTCTTGACGCAAATGGCTCCTTCCGAAGCGATATCTCGCGGGAAGAGCTCAACACGGCGTTCAGAGCCGCATCCCAAAATTCCGTCTATGAATCCGCAGGCGACCAGGCCCCCATGATCATGGGAATCCATGCGCGCGCCCTGAAAAATTTCATCGAACAGCACGGCGGAACCCTCCCCTCCGATGAACTTTTGGCCAGCGCCCACCAAGCCATTGAAAACTTCATGACCCTGGGCAGAGGAAAGCCCGCCCTGTCCGGCGTTTTCGAAGACGCCGGAAAGGAAATGAGCACAACCGATGGCATCATCATGCGCGACCGCATGGTGTCCCTCATCCTGCCCGTGCTGCTGAACTCCATCACGCCCAACATGGTCACCCTCATTCCCGGCCAGTTCAACCAGTCGGAATTTTTCCGCATCAAACGAATTGCGGGCTCCAAATTCGGCGATCTCCAGAAAGGCGACATCATCGACTACACCTACAACGGCCAATATGCCGTGATGGATCAGATGTTCAAGGCTGGCGACGGCGATGGGACAACCACGAAATTCTCCTTCGACTCCAAGACCGCGTTCGGGACGGTCTACCCGTTGAAACGCAAGCGCATCATGGTGCTGCACGATCATAACGTGGTTGCATCTGACGACGCGGGCGCGGTCATGGGAGTCTTCCCTCTGGGGGGAGAAATGGTAAACGTCACCGGCACGGTGGACTATGCCACTGGAAAAGTCGACGTGACCTTCTCCAAGGCCCCCGCCATCGGCGTTGAAGTTCATATCGGCTATGACGTGGACATCGAAAAGGATCCGACGCTGATCCCCAGAATCGACCATGAAATGGACAGCAGGACCCTCTATCCCCATGAAGCGGCCATTGCCGGGGACTCCACCATTCAGGCCCAATGGGGGCTTCGCCGCGAATACGGCCTCGATATCGACAACATGACCCTCGCCGGGATGCGCAACCTCCTGGCAGCCGACAAGGATCGCAAGATTCTTCGGCAGATGCTGTTTTACGCCAAGGGTGTAACGGAATGGTGCTACGAAGGGCCGGAATCCCTCACCCTTCAGGAGCATTACGAAACCCTTAAGGCCGCGCTGTTGGAAATCGACACCCGCCTCACGCAGCGAACGGGCGTCGTAGGCCTCACCGGGATTGTCGGCGACACGCAGTCCGTCAACATTTTCCGCTATCTGCCCAGTCCCTTTTTCACTCCAGCTCCCGGGTACCGCCCTTCGCCGCAGCCGCACTATGTCGGCAAGATATTCGGCCAGTACGATCTGTACTGCAACCCTTCCCAGGAACCCTACACCTCCCTGTGCTACGCCAAAGGCCCCGAACACGGCCAAACCGGGTTTGTCGCGGGCGATGCAGTCCCTGCCATCACCTTCCGCCATCCTGTCCTCACGGACCTCATGTCCCGCTCAACGCTGTGGGAACTCTCCTACCGCAACCTTCAGCCGTTCGACGGCCGCGAATACCTCACAACCCTGAAGATGGTCCCCAAAACGGGAGCCTGATCCACAGGAGCCAATGACAACATGGAAAAACTCAAGCTGACCATCACCAACAACGGCTGCAACCCCATCAAGGTCTTCGGGCGCCCGTGCATCGATATCCCCGCACAGGGGACGGTGACCACGATCCGCCCCGCAACTTCCCAGACCACAGCCCTCATCGAGCGCCTGCGCCGACAATATCCATCGCTGGCCATCACCACGGAAGAAGAGCCCCTCCCGCCGGTCGAGGCCTTGGCATCCACCAAAGCATCTTCCACCAAAGCGGCCGACAAAGCCCCCACCCAGTCTGCGCCCACCGCAAAGGGCAAAGCGGAACCGGCTGCATAGCCCAGTGAGACAAACATGAACCACACCATCACCAATGCGGCTGGAATCACGATCCTTGAGCCGTTGGACAACAACTTTAAAACAGGAGGCGGGCCTGTTTCCATTGGAGGGTGCGTTGTCGTGGCCTCCAAGGGCAAGCCCTTCGTCCCTCTCGAAATCCAGCCTGAATCAACATGGTCCGGTGGAAAAACGTCATTGGAACAGATTCTCGGCTCTCCGCTGTCCAAGAAAGCCTACGGTATGGAGGGGCTGCGCCAGCTTTCCGACGCATGTAAGGAATGCAGTTGGGTCAATGCCGTCCGGGTCGTGTCCACCAAGGGATACCGTTACCCGTCCCTCGCGTTTTTGATGTTCAGGGATTTGAAAACGGCATGGGCGACCGACACATCGTACAAACCGGGCGATCTGGTCACGGACGCCGATAAGCAATGGGTTTGCGCTGTTGCGCACGTCGCCTCCGCAGCGAACAAACCGGGTACGGAAACAGGTGAATGGCTTCCTTTCTCCGGGCCGGTGGAAACGGCAGCCCACCGTTACAACGAAGAGGTCCTCGTAGGCGATGATGGCTTCTGGATGGTATTCTATCCCATTGACGGGTGCGACTGCCAGAAACGGACCGTCCGTATTGAAGATGTGGACACCGCCCGCCAGCGGTTCACGCTCTCCATCTACGAAAAGGATGACGCCGGGTACGAATCCCTCCTCGAAGGGTACGAGGTCGGCATTGGCGAAGACGACAAAGACGACATGGGGCGCCCCGCCTATATCGAAACCGTCTTTGAAACGCGTTCCTCCCATTTCCGCTGTGATTTTCTGGAAGGAACAGCCTGGGAGGATCTGGAACCCATCCTGCTCTCCCTTGAGTGGAAAAAGAGCACGCCGCAGCTCTTTTCCTTCTCCGGGGGCACGGACGGAGGGGTGCCCGAGTTGGCCGACTGGCTACAGGCAACATCGGTATTCAGCAACGAACAAGTCCAGGTCAACCTTCTCTTCGCCGCGGGCAACGTGGAGCCCGACTTCATCGCAAAGCAGGCGGAAATCGCCGACGACAGGCACATCAGCTATTTCTTCGACGTACCTCCGTACCTTTCCCCTTCGCAGGCATTGGAGTGGGTCAAGGAGTTGGGGCTGAAGAGCCGCCATGCGCGCTGCTATTATTCAGCCCTTGAAGCCAATGATCCATGGCGCGGCGGCAAGGCCGTCTGGGGCGTGTCCGGGGCTATGGCGGCGGCAAAGGCCCGGGGCAACGCCACCTACACGAAAAACGTGCCCGGCGTTCATTACTCGCCCGCCGGACAAAAGCGTGGCTACCTCTCACGAACGGGCGTGAAACAGCTATTCCCTGACGAGAACATCAATCGCGATAGCTTCTATGATCAGCGGATCAACCCCATTATTCCGATGGCCAGCGGGGGAGCCTGCGCCGATGACGACATGGTACAGCACTACGAATCCAACTACCTGCGCTTCGGGTGGATCAATGACGTGCTTGACTACATCGATCATCGCTTTTTGGAAGCGGCGTCCCAAGTCAAGTTTGAGCCGGACGGCCTCACGCAGGAAGCCCTCTATGAGCAAACCAAGACCATCATGGACGAACTCGTCATCTCCGGTGGGCTTGTCCCTCCCCGTGACCCTGAAAATGACGGCACCAGTCCGTACATCGTCACAGTGACCCAGGTCGAAATTGATCTTTGGCAGGTTGAATGGGCCGTCTGCATCACTGGATCCGCACGACGCATCGCCGGACAACCTCGCCTGATCCGATAAGGAATCTTCAATATGAGCAACAAAATTACGGTAATCATGGACGATCCTGTATTCCCAATCATGGATGGCATGGTGCTGGAGTCTTGTGGAGGAGCCCCCCAGAACGAGCCGGGCACCGCCCCAAGAATCGGTGTTCTGGAGTCCTATGCCGACTCGCAGCTTCGCTCTCAGGCCATGAGCGCCGTCTTGGGATGGATCGAAGACGGGAACTTCACATATGACAACCTGGACGAGTTTGTCTGCGCCGTCGCGGACCTTGATGGAGACTTCGAAATCTCCGAAGAAGAGGACGATTACTACAACTCCGTGTGGCAACAGATCCCCAATGCCTTGCTGACTCTCGGCGCGCCGGAGGATGACGTCGACAAGCTGGTCAATGGCGAAAGCAATGCCGCCGGCCAGCGGGTAGGCGAGGCCGTCAAGTTGTCCCTGGATTCCGAAAAAGCAGATGACGACGACCTCATCGCCGGATTTGCCTATGGCGAAGATGCCGTGCTGGAAAACGCAGACGATGATCCGGAAGGGCGCCATATGGTCCTTGAGGCCGCATACAAGAAACGCAAGGTTGTCCGCGACGGAAAGGTTGTCGTCGTCCGGAAAAGGGTATCCGGCAAGATTCGTCTGTCGGCAGCCCAGAAAGCCGGATTGCGGAAGGCCCGCCGCAAGGCAAATACGGGAGCGGCAAAACTGGCCCGCCGCAAATCCATGCGCATTCGGAAACGCCGGGGCCTGTAATGGCGGAAGCGCAAAAGGGGCAAGAAAAGGTCAAGGATTCCCCGCAAGGGGAGTCCAGCAGCCCCCCTCTTGTCGGGAATACCGATACCCGTATCAGCAACCACCGCAAGTGCTGGATTTACAGCCCGGATGTAACCGTATGCGGTATCTACGGCCCCGGCACGAGCCAAGAGATTGTCGCCAACTGGTCTTCCCCTTTTGAAAACTCCACCTTGGGTGAAATGTTCCAGAAGGTTGGAGGATTGATTCAAGCAGAAAAACAGATGACCTCTGTTACTCGCTTCAACACGCAACAGATCTGGGACAATAACCGCCCGACGCAGTTCAACCTTGAACTGAAACTCTATGCGCTGCGGGATGCAAATCTGGAAGTGATGAAGCCACTCGCCGCGCTCGAATGGATGATTTCCCCGGACGTAAGCGTTGACGGCGGCGGCTCCATTGGGCGCAAAATCGCCGCGGCCGTCAATTTGAACATCGGAACAAAGGTCATTTATCGGGATCTCTGTATCGACTCCATCTCTATCCCCTACGATAAAGAAGTAGATTCTCAAGGAAATTTCGTGCGATGCACGGTGAATGTGCAGTTCACCACATTGACGATGATCACCAAAGACATGCTCCGAAAGGGGTATGGCTTCAAAGCCGCTTTTTAGGATACGCCATGGCAAATATCATAGGTTCTCAAGGGAATATCCAAAAAATTCGAACTGGATACAGAAAAGTCCTTGCACTTGGCGAAGGGGTCGCTTCCGACGAGTTCAGGATGACTTTTGAAGGTTACAGCGACATCAGCTACCTCGTCCAAAGCACACAATTGCCCGCCCTCGCACGCGAACCCATTGAGTCCTTTGGCCCCAACGGTGTCCAGTTCGTCCAGCAAGGGCGCTACAAAAACGCTCAGGAAGTGCCGATTTCTTTCAAGGAAGTCATTACCGGCAAAATCTATGAATTCCTGCGGGCGCAGCTCAGGGGAAAGAAATACTATACCGTCAAACTGGCCCTCGTCGGGGAATCCTTCCCCACCTCAAACAACAATACTTCTCTTGTGTTTGAAGATTGCTGGATCGAGCTTGAAGGCGTCGATCTCTCTGTTGAAGACGCTACCCTCGTTCGCCCCTCCGGTACGATCCACGCGAACTGGATATCCTACTGCGATACGGATCAGTACCCCACCCTTTCAATCGGGTAGCCATAATGACTCCTCAACAGCTTCTTGAGGAGGTTAAGGGCAGATTCATCATCCTTTTCCATTCCGATGAATCTGCCCTTACAGCACTCCTCCGGCAATCTCTTGGAAAGTTTCAGGAAAAAGCTGGCATCATTTTCTCGGTGAGTGCAGAAAGCGCGACCATTCCATTGCCTCCCGATTACTGGCGCACGGCCATGGTCCATGACGCGAAATGGCGGTACGTCCCGTCACGCCTCAACAGGGAAACCAATGAAATTCTCCTCGACACTGATTCCCGAAACGTATCGCCCTACTCTCTGTATTACCTCATCAGCCTACGGGACTGGGACATGGAAAGAGATCTCCCCACAAGCTGCATTTCTCTCGTCATGGACCACCTCGAAGCCCTGATCTCCATTCCCAACACTGAACGGGCGCGGATGGCTGCCAGCTCAACGGGACTCTCTTCTTCCGAATTTCCGTCAATTCAGGATATCCGGGCGCGGGTGGCGGAAATCGAGATGCAAATGGAGGATTCCAAGGCCATGCTTCCTCCCATATGCGTCTACTGAGGCCGCCCATGTTCAACGGAATCAACAACATCAACAGTCTCGTCAGCAATCTGACCGGCGGCTACACGGGACTACGGGGAATTTCGACATCTGTTCAGAATGCTGAAGATTTCAACAAGCTAAGGATGATAACCCGCCAGCTTGTCCGTAAAGACTTTCAGAAGCAATGGCAATTCCGAATAGAACTTGAGGGAGAGCCACATGAATTTGACCTCTATGTCAAGGATATCAGTTACTCAACGATTGAAGCTGTTACAGAAAACGATTCCTACGGCGGGCTCTCTATGGCATGGCCTATAGGGATCGAACTTGTAAAGCTATCCATGACTGTGAGGGATGATGAATCTGGCACAATACAACACTTCATTGATTTTTGGATAGAAAAGGCAGTGCATAAAGATGGTACGGTTGGACTTCCATATGGGCCACTTGGATATGTCAAGAAAGTAAAGAAATACATTGTGACAGATAAGGATGAACGTCTTTCCGAAGAATGGGAAATGTACCCAACGACTCGCGGTGACGTTTCACAGTCAAGAGAGAACGGAGACTTCACAGAATTCCCCGTCACTTTTATCCAATTCTCACCAGAACCAAGATAATGAGGAATTGATATATGGGATTTCTTCCTGATTTTACGCTTTCATCGAACCCAGAAATAACCGTTCGGCTTCGTGAAGCCACTGTTGAAGACGCCATCGATTTCTCGGAACTCGATCCCGCCTTTGAGGAAGAAGCGACGACTGTTTTCCTCGACAGGATGCAGGCACCAGAAAAGTACACCGATCCACGCTGTTGGACAGCACAGGATCGCCGCCATGCCCTCTTCATGTACAGGTTGCACACGGAAGAATACGACTCGATGCCAATGGCTTACTTCTGCACGGCATGTCAAAAAGAGCATACTGTTTCCGTGAAATATGCTGACATATTGGCTGAGTACACCCCACTTGAAGGCAAGCCCTTCCGCGACGTAATCCATGAAGGCCATGCCGTTCTGGTCCACCCTCTGCTTGGGCGTGATATTGAAACGCTCGAAAAGCAGCGGCTCATCATTGATGAATCCAGTTCTCCCAAAGAACAGCGGCGCGCAAAAGCGAACCTTGCCCTTAATCGCATTCTCTTCTGTATTGATATCCCCCACCTCAAGGAAGGGGCCTCTGAAATAGAGCGCCGGGAAAGCATCAAGAGATACGTTCTCGGCATGTCGTCACGTGAGTTTACAGAGTTCGCTGAAAAGGTTGACGGCGCTCTCTCCTCTATGCGGCATGGCCTCCCTACCGTTTACAGGGACGGAAAAGTAATGCTGCAAACCCCCAAGATCTACTGCCCGGAAGGAAAATCGCAGGAAGGTGTCTCCCTCCTCTACCACTTTCGGCCTTTCAACTTCATTCCCCACATATAGCCGCAAAAGTTGGGATATTATCCTTGAAAACTTGTGTTTATATGACGGCCAGAATCTAGGTTCTTTGTTGATGTGCCCCGCTTCGCGGGTCATCGCGTTGAATAATGCCGCCGTACGCAAGCACAAAATGGCATCGCGCAAAACCAGGTAGACCAGCATGATACAACAGGACGAACGCTTTCTCTCCTTGTTTTCTGAGATTTCGGAAGAGGGAGAAAACCCAGAACAGGATGCGTTCATTTCGCTCCTAGAGTATATCGCGGACAGGCTTGATCAAATCGAGCTGAATACACGCGGTGGATGGGAAGAGGCTTCACATCCACGCGGTGTTCAACAAGGGGCACAAAAGCCCTCTCCTGAAAAAGCCCCCCAAAGGCTTGTTGGGGACTCTATCGGTGCGCGTAAAACAGAAAATCCTAGGAAGAGGGGGAAAACACCCCCCTCCCCTAGAGAAAAAGTTTCCACGGCGGTTGCGCGCGAATCAAGCCGCCCGGCAAGGCATTTCAGAGATGAAACACCGCGCCCTCTTCCCCATGACTCCTCACCCCAAAAAAAGGAAACGACTGCCTCCCAAAAGTCGTCCCGTGCGGTTTCCCAAGTCGCCCTTCCCATGGGGCCCGGACCTCGTGTAGCAAGTCCGCCCTCCCCACCTGCGGATACTTCGGATGACATGGCGACACCGGTTCAAACAAAATCCCAGGAGGCGCTGGAAACAAAACGGCAGGAAGAACTCGCAAAATCCACATCCCATTCCCTTGTTGACGCTTTCAGGAAGAATCTTGCTACTTGGGATGGTTCCCTCTCTGGTGAGCATACGGAAATAGAAGATGCCGCCGGGGTAGCGGTAGCCGGACCCGTGTGGGGGGCCGTCCAGGAAATCAAAGAGGTCGTCGAGAGATTTGGCGAAGATGAAAATTCACTTCTGGGCACCCTCAAAAAAACCGTTGCCGACAAAACCGGAGTCACCGCCGCCAATGCGTGGGTGGGTGAAAAAAAGGATGCTTTACGCAGCCGACTCATGAAGTGGGCGGGAGGCGATCCAGCAACGGCATTTGCCGAGCATGAGAATACACGTGATGATAGAGGACGCTTCAAGAAAAAACAGAAAACGCCCTCTCTCAAAAACCTGACGCCTCAGATGCTGAGGAGAAACAGGCGGAAATCGCGGAGCAGTCTCTCCGGCTTGATATTCGAGAAGCCAAAAACGAAGAAGTCCGCCACGAAGAGCTGGTCAGTGCCATCCGCAGCATCGGAGGAGATAGCCTGCTCGACTCCGCCGGCGACTTGCTCAGGCTGAAGCGAGGCAACCGGGTTACAGTGAAAGGCCGCGGCCCCCGTGTTGCAGCCAAGAAACCCGGCCTCTTCCGCCGCGCGGGGCAGACACTGGCCAAGGGGGGGAAAAAGATTGCTGGCGGGGCCATGGCCACAGGAGGACTCCTTGCCGGAGGTTTGGGAATTGGCAAAGGAGGAAAGACTGCAACCACGGTTGCCCGCCCCGTAGCGGAAGCTGGTGGGGGACTTTTGGCCCGTACCAGCCGAGGACTTGGAAAGGCCGCGTCCGGAGCTACAGCCATTGCGAAACCCGCCACTGCACTGGGCGGGGGAATATTCAAACTGGGAGGGAAGGCTCTCCTCGGCGGCGCCAGGGCCATCCCAGTAGCTGGCCAGCTATTGGCGGCCGGGCTTGCCGTTAAAGACGGCTTTGACGGTTGGTCTGATACCGAGGGACAACGCGCCGCCTTCGGCCTCCAAGAAGGCCAGGAGGCCACCACTGGACAGAAAGCAAGCATGGCGGCCGCCAATGTGCTGGATATGGGCGGATTGCTCTCTGGTGGCGCATCCCTCTTTGGATTCGACATCAACACGGGGGACATTGCCAGAACCCTCTATGACGCCACGACATCTGCAGGCGAAGTGGCCTCATCACTCAAAGAGTCCGCCACAGCCATAGCTACGGATATAGGGAAAGGCCTCGGCGAGATGGCCGATACCCTATCACAAAAAGCCGCGGGGCTTTGGACTGAGGCATCACAGACTGTCTCCACCGCTGTCTCTGATGCCGTGTCATCCGCCAGCGGCTTACTGGACAGTGCCAAAGCGACAGTCAGCGATACTCTCGCTTCCATCCAAGAAAAGGCGGCCGGGCTGTGGGATTCCGCAAAGGAAACAACCAGTCAGGCGGTTGCCACAGTAGTCGACAAGGCAACGGACGCTTGGGACGCTACAAAAGAAAAAACCGTTGAAGTCGTCGCCAACGTTTCCGATGGCGCATCCGGTCTATGGAACTCCACCAAAAATTTCTTCGGATTCGGAGAGGCAGACGACGAAGAGAAAGGCGTTACCCAGTCGGTGCAAGAGGTTGAGCAGCCCAAGCAGATTACGCCTGTGATCTCTGAAAAAAGAAAATCCGCCAATTCCGCTGATCCTTCCGGAAAGATTGCGGTAGCGATTCCCGTCACCCGTGCCATTACAGAAGCCTCCCACAGTGGCACCGAGCGCGCTGCTGATCCACAACGCCCCGGTGCACTCCCCGATTCTGAGCCGCGTAAAGGCGATGATGCGCAATCCGTTGCGGAAATACATCTACCGGCTGCAACCCCAACCGGTATCACGGCTCCCGCCCTCTCTGCTGACAAGCAAACCTCTGTCGCCATCACCGACAAAGATAGCCAAAGAGATGAACTGGGGGTTGATTCCGTCATTGCCGATCCAAGTGACGATATGTCGGGGATGTTCAATAAGCTCACCACTGTGATGGGCGAGCTCAAAGACACGATTTCATCGGAGACTGAAAAGGCCAAGCAAAGTGATGCGGCCTTTCCCACCACAACAGGGGTCCTCTCTGGTATCAGCTCCGTTTTCGATAAGTTCCGTAGCACTCTTGCAGGGATAGGAAATAAAACAGTTGCCAGAACCCAAGGCCCATCAGCATATGCCTTTCAACAGGCCCGAGAAATGTCATCTCAGGGTCTTGGCGCCCTCTCTGCAAAATATGAGAGCGGTACTCATGGCAGCTCCGCCATCGGTTGGGACGCCAAGGGGGGAACATCATACGGGAAATACCAACTCTCCGGCAAGGCCGGGACAATGCAGGAGTTCCTGAACTTCGTCAAAGACAAGAACCCGGAAATCTACAATCGGTTATCTGCCGCCGGACCTGCGGACACGGGAGGTAAAACCGGCCGTTTTGTCGATGAATGGAAATCCCTCGTCGCAGAAGGGAAAATGGGAAACCTTGAGCATGAGTTCATCAAGACCTCACATTTTGATCCCGCGTTTGCATCAATCAAAAGCGAAGAACTGCGCAATAAAGTCAAAGGATCAAGAGCACTACAAGACGTTCTCTGGTCCACGGCGGTTCAACACAGAAATCGGACAGGAGATATTTTCAACGGCAATTGGAAAGACGGAATGTCCGAAGAGGACTTTATCAAAGCTGTGTACGCCGACCGCTCCACACGCTTTTCGACGCCTCAAATGCGTGCATCCGGGCAAAAGCGAATGCAGGGGGAGGTCCAAAACGCTCTTGCGATGCTGGCGACAGAGAAAGGTGACGCGGGAATAGCAACATCCTTTGCGCAGCCAGCTACAGAAGCGGGCCAGAAGCTGGCAACAGCCGCCTCTGTATCAATTATGGCGAGCACTCAAGATGCCGTAGACAGGGGGGTCACTTACGGTTTTGGAGGCAAGAACTCCCAAACCGGTGCCGTTGACTGCTCCGGATGGATTGCCGAGCAAAACACAGCACTCATGGACAACATCAATGCAGTTGTCGGCAAGGATGTTTTCAGCGCTGAAGCCCGGCAGGTTCTCCAAAAAGGGTCT
>ERZ779890.4395-NODE-4395-length-11765-cov-11.563023_pt1 | contig 11765 bp, 10 predicted proteins | sample MGYA00511553_ERZ779890 | MGnify/ENA primary metagenome ERZ779890 (study PRJEB29588, sample SAMEA2152064) | human gut metagenome | biome: human gut; feature: human-associated habitat; material: faeces | place: Denmark | collected 2008/2010 ...
GGGCGGCGGGGGCGGGGCTTGTGCTGCGCGTTGGCAGCGTTCTCACCCTGGGGCTTGGGTGTGCGCGGCTTGCGGGTATGGGGCGCACTCTGGCCGTTCTGGGCAGGCTGTGCGGTATTTTTACGTTTTGGCTTGAACTCTTCCATCGAAAACCTCCGAATCATCGTATTTCCGGGCTGGTGCCTGCCATCTGCAGGTACCGGATCCCCTCAAAAGCGGTTGCGATCTATGTATTTTAAGAGCGGATGCTCCTATGCCTAATGGAATGGGCGCGGAAAGCCCGCCTGAAAAGACGCGGCCAGGCCCGATAAAACACACAATGCAATTACACTCTATTATAATCGGAAATGGCGTCTATGTCAAATATCTTGCCTTATGAAGCCCGGCTTGCTATAATAGTAGTATTATAGACCAGAATACGGAGTACAACGCATGAAGCATATTGAAATTTATACCGATGGTGCCTGCAGCGGCAACCCCGGCCCGGGCGGCTGGGGCACGATCCTGCGGTTCCGCACGGCGCAGAAGGTGTACGAGAAGGAGCTTTCCGGCGGCGAGGCCAACACAACCAACAACCGCATGGAGATGACCGCCCTGCTGGAGGCGCTGCGCCAGCTCAAGGAGCCCTGCGCCATTGACCTGTACAGCGACAGCAAATACGTCATTGACAGCCTGCAAAAGGGCTGGGCCAGGGGGTGGCGCGCCCGCGGCTGGAAGAAAGCAGATAAATCACCCGCCCTGAACCCGGATCTGTGGGCCCCGCTGCTGGCCGAGAGCGAGAAGCATGAAATCACCTACCACTGGCTGAAGGGCCACGCCGGCCATCCCGAAAACGAACGCTGTGACCGCATGGCTGTGGAGCAAAGCAAGAAATACGGCGGGCGTCAGGCCTGACCTTGGCATAAGGAGAGAAGCATGGACGGTTTTAACACATTTGAAAAGCAGGATAAGGTCCTGCTGGGATTGAACAGCGGCAGTGACGCCGCCGCAGCCATGCGCATTTTGCAGCAGCAGGGCTTTGCGGTGCAGACATTCACGGCTGAGCACGAAGTCACGCCTGCCGCACTTTTGCAGCTGCTGGCCGTCAAGGCTGCCGAGTTGGACTGCGCGTTCATTGCCACCGGGCACTATGCCCGCATCGAGGTGGACGGCGAGGGACTTTCTCACCTGCTGCCTGCTGCGGACGCCGAGGCAGACCAGAGTGCAGCGCTGGCAGGTCTGCCGCAGGAAGTGCTGGCTAAGCTGGTGCTGCCGCTGGGCGAGTTTACCAAGGCAGAAGTGGCGGAGATGCTGGCGGATACGGCGGAATAAATCTTACGACAGCAAAAATGCCTGTGCAGGTTTGAAGCCTGCACAGGCATTTTTGTTTGCGTTGGCTTCCCCCACGGGGGAAGCCGTCAGTGGCTCCGACCACTGACTGATGAGGGCAAAACTTGTGGCAATGACCCGTTTTTGAGTAGTCAGATACACCTTGCCCTCATCCGGCCCTGCGGGGCCACCTTCCCCCGAGGGGGGAAGGCTTTTGAGAGTTTCACTTTTTCTTTTTATGCTTCGGCCAGGGCCACCATTTGCCCTCTTTTTCGTGCATCCAATGGGCGAGCGGATAGAAGATCATGGCCAGACCGCCCAGCAGGATCAGGATGTACAGCCAGCCCGCAAAGTCAAAAATTACATCCAGTGCGGCCAGCGCAGCCAGAAAGAACCCGGCGTACATCATGAACTGGCCGTTGTGCACCACATAGCCGTTCCAGTTTTCTGGTTTGATCTTGTCGCGGCCCTGGTCGCCCCAGACATTGGGGTTCTTCATTGCGGAGTAGCCGTAAAACGCCAGCACGATACCGATAACAAAAAGGAATTCAAACAATGGGGTGTCCTCCCGGAATTATTTTTTGAAGAAGGGGCTGAAATCAAACGTTGCAAAGTAGTCCTCCGGCGTCTCGGCGCGGCGGATGAGCTGGTGGGAGCCGTCCTCCTTCAGCAGGACCTCGGCACTGCGCAGCTTGCCGTTGTAGTTGTAGCCCATCGAGAAGCCGTGTGCGCCGGTGTCATGGATGTAGACAATGTCGCCGATGTCGATTTTCGGCAGCATACGGTCAATGGCGAACTTGTCATTGTTCTCACACAGACCGCCGGTGACGTCGTACTTATGGTCGCAGGGGGTGTCCTCCTTGCCCAGCACCGTGATGTGATGGTAGGAGCCGTACATGGCAGGGCGCATCAGGTTGGCCGCGCAGGCGTCAACGCCGATGTACTCCTTGTAAATATGCTTCTGGTGCAGCACGGTGGTGACAAGTGCGCCGTAGGGTGCCAGCATGAAGCGGCCCATCTCGGTGAAGATGGCAACATCACCCATGCCGGCGGGCACCAGAATCTCCTCAAACTTCTTGCGCACGCCCTCGCCGATGGCGGCAATGTCGTTGCTGCGCTGGTCGGGGCGGTAGGCAATGCCGACGCCGCCCGAAAGGTTGATGAACTTGATTTTTGCGCCGGTGCGCTTGTGCAGGCGGACGGCCAGCTCAAACAGGATACCGGCCAGCTTCGGGTAATAGTCGTCAGTCACGGTGTTGCTGGCCAGGAAGGAGTGGATGCCGAACTGCTCGGCACCGGCAGCCATCAGCCTGGTGTAAGCCTCGGCCATCTGATCCTCGCTCATACCGTACTTGGCGTCGCCGGGGTTGTCCATGATACCGTTGCCCAGCTCGAACACACCGCCCGGGTTGAAGCGGCAGCAGACGGTTTTGGGCACGCCCGCGACCTTTTCAAGGAACGCAACGTGGGTCAGGTCGTCCAGATTGATGTACGCGCCGAGGTCGTAGGCTTTCTTCATGTCCTGCGCGGGCGTGTCATTGGAGGAAAACATGATGTCGCTGCCCTTGAAGCCGCAGGCCTCGCTCATGAGCAGCTCAGTATAGCTGGAGCAGTCAACGCCGCAGCCCTCCTCCTGCAGAATCTTCAGCAGGTAGGGGTTGGGTGTGGCCTTGACGGCGAAATATTCTTTAAAGCCCTTGTTCCAACTGAACGCAGCGTTGACCCTGCGAGCGTTCTCGCGGATCCCCTTTTCATCGTAAAGGTGGAACGGGGTGGGAATATCGGCAGCGATCTCTTTCGCCTGGGCAAGGGTAATAAACGGCTTTTTCTGCGGCATGATTGTCTTTCCTTTCCCTTTATATGCTTCGTATAGGCTTATTATATACGGTTTGTAAGGTGACGGCAAGAGGCTTTGGGAAAAATAGCGCTGTAGGGGCCGGACATGTCCGGCCCGCGGCTGTATGGCAAGCATATGCTACTGGGAAGGCTGCGGGCGGGGCATGCCCCGCCCCTACTGCGCAGCCAAAATGAAAAAGACCGTTCCAGAACCGGAACGGTCTTTTATCTTATTTACAGCACAGTCTCCGCGTGGTCGCCCTGAATGTGGAGTCTGGCGGTCAGCAGGCGGTTGTCCAGTTGACGGCAGGTCCAGCGGTACGCAGGGTACAGGAACAGGCAGGCCGCGATCCATGCGGCGGGATTGGACAGTTCCGCGCCGAAGTATCCCAGAATCGGGACCAGTACAATCGCCACCGCCGTGCGGGCGACCATCTCGGCCACACCGGCCAGCATAGCGAGTGACGAGAAGCCGAGTCCCTGAATGGTGTAGCGCCAGATGATCAATGCCCCCAGCGGCACGAAGAACACGCTGTTCCAGAATAGATACTCGCGGCCCATGGCAACGATGTCGACCTCCTTGGCTGTGTCAAGGAACAGCGACATGATCTGCACGTCGGTAAAATGCAGAACGAAAGCCGATGCCACACCGTAAATCAAAATAATGAGCATTGCGCTGTTGACGCCCTGTCGCACACGATCCATCCGGGATGCGCCGAGGTTTTGCCCGGCGTAGGTTGCCATGGCCGTGCCGACGCTCTCCATCGGAACGGTCAGCAGCCCCTGGGTCTTGCCTGCTGCGGTGACGGCGGCAACGGCGGTGCTGCCCAGCACATTGACCGCCCACTGCATGATGACGCTGCCAATGGCCGTGATGCTGCACTGCAGGCCCATCGGCACACCGATGCCCAGCAGACGTATGCTGGCCTTTTTCGAGAAGGCCAGATCGTCCTTTTCCATTTTCAGCACGTCGAACTTGCGGCGGAGATAAATAAAGCTCAGCACGCCGGAGATGACCTGCGAAATGTCGGTTGCCAGCGCCGCGCCGAGCACGCCGAAATGGAACGGCACGATAAACAAAAGGTCGAGCCCGATGTTGAGCGCACTGGTCAGGATCAGAAAGTACAGCGGCGTCTTGCTGTCGCCCAGTGCGCGCATGATGGCCGCCACCATGTTGTACAAAAAGATGAACGGGATGCCCGCAAAAATCCAGCCGATGTAGATGACCGCGCCGTCAATGATGTCGTCGGGCGTCTGCATCAGCTGCATCATCGGGCGGGTCAGCGCAACGGTGCTGATGGTCAGCACCACGCTGCCCGCAATGCAAAGCCACGCGGCGTTGGCCACATGGCGGCGCAGATCACTGTAATCCCGCGCGCCGAACAGCTGCGCGATTGGGATCGCAAAGCCGTTGCAGACGCCAATGACAAAGCCGAGAATCAGATAGTTGACCGACCCGGTCGCGCCGACAGAGGCCAGCGCACTGACACCGCAGAACCGGCCCACGATGATGGTATCCGCCAGCGCATAGAATTGCTGGAACAGGTTGCCCAGCACCAGCGGCAAGCTGAACAGGAGAATAACTTTGAGCGGACTGCCGCTCGTAAGGTCTTTTGTCATGTTTTTCCCTACCCTATTATATACGTGCAAAATTTCGTGCGGCTTGTATTATAGCACGCACAGATACAAATGCAAGAGGGCTGACCACACAAATTTTGCGTTCTTTTCGGCAAAACAGCACCGGATGGCAAAAGCGTATTTTCTTGCGCAGCGGCGGCAGATTTCAGGTGCCTGACAGGTGTTATTTCCAGAATGCGGCCAGCTCCGATGTCAGCGCCTGCGCCGAGTCCACGGTTTTCAGCTGCTCCCAGTGCGGCGGCATCAGGCGGCGTGTGTCGGGGGCCAGAAACCGGTCATCAATGAGCAGGACAACGCCGCGGTCCTCCGGCGTGCGGATGACCCGGCCTGCCGCCTGCAAAACCTTGTTCATGCCGGGGAAACGGTAGGCATAGTCAAAGCCGGAGCCGCGCGTCTGCTCAAAGTAATCGCGCAGCTGCTCCTGCCGCGGGCCGACCTGCGGCAGGCCTGGGCTGACGATGGCTGCACCGATGAGGCTCTCCCCCGTCAGATCGACGCCCTCGCCAAAAACGCCGCCCAGCACCGCAAAGCCCAACAGCGGTCTGCCGTCGGATTTCTGAAACTGTGCCAGAAACTCCGCGCGTTTTCCCTCGTCCATGGTGCTTTCCTGACAGAGGGTCGGCTGGTCCGGGTAGCGGGCGGTGAAATCCTCCCACACCTGCTGTAAATAGCTGTAGCTCGGGAAAAACGCCAGATAGTGCCCGGCCCTCGCCCCGGACATCACGGCCAGCAGGTCAGCGACCTTGGCAATGCTGTCCGCGCGGTCCTTGTAGCGGGTGCTGACGTGGCGGGCGCACCACAGGCCCAGATGCTCCGTATCAAACGGGCTGCGCAGCGCTACAGCGCGGGCATCGGGCAGACCGCACAGATCTCTGTAATAGCCTGCCGGAGCCAGCGTCGCGCTGAACAGCACCGCCGCGCGGCCCTTGGCAAAGTCCGCCGCCAGAAAGTCACTCGGGTCCAGGCAGAGCATTGCGGCACGGACCTCACTGCCGTGGGCAGAGATTTGCAGTACAAAGTGATCGTCGAATGTGTCCGCCACGCGCAGCCAGGCGCGGATGTCAAAGTATAATTGCAGCAGTGCCTCGTGGGTCTCGTCGGGGTCGCGGTGCTCGTCAAGCCAGATTTCCAGCGGCTCACAGAGCCTTGTCAGCGCACGGTCAAGCGCATCGGCGCGGGACTTTTCAAAGAACGTGCGGCCAAAGCGGCTGTCGCCGGGCGCTTCCTCGCAGCGGTGCCGCCACTCGATGAAGATGTCGTTGACCTTTGTCAGTGCGTTTTTCAGGCTGCTTTTGCCCTTGCCCAGCCGCTTTTTGGCGTCGTAGAAGGCGCTTTTGGCAAGGACGGCACTGTGCATGCCCCGGGCGCGGTCCGGAAGATTATGTGCCTCATCGAGCAGAAACAGATAGTCCCCCGCTGTGTCAAAAAAGCGTTCCAAATGCACGACGGGGTCAAACAGGTAGTTGTAGTCCCCGATGACTACATCACACCACAGGCTTAGATCCAGCCCCAGCTCAAACGGACAGACCTTATGTCTGCGAGCCAGCATCTGCAGGGCGTCAGCGGTCAGAGCGTGGGTGTCCAGCGCATCCCACAGCGCCGTCCTGACGCGATCATAGTAGCCTTTGGCATAGGGGCATGCCTCGGGCGTACACTCGCGCCGATCCTGCATACAGATTTTGTCCTTGGCGGTCAGCGTTACGCTGCGCAGCTTTAAATCGGCGTCGGACGCCCGCAGCAGCGCCAGCGCGTTCTCCGCTGCCGCACGGGTCGTGCCGCGGGCTGTCAGGTAAAAGACGGGGCCGCCCTGCTTCACAGCCTTTAACGCCGGGAACAGCACGCTCATCGTCTTGCCGATGCCGGTGGGTGCCTGGCAGAGCAGCTGCCCGCCCTCGGTGCAAATCTTGTACACCGCGCCGATCATGGCCCGCTGGCCCGGACGATAGCCGGGAAACGGAAATTGCAGCGCCGCCAGTGACGCACGGCTGATGCGCTGCCACTCGGCGGCACGCTTGGCCCACGGCGCGTACTGCGTCAGCAGGTCGGTCACAACGGCGTCCAGCGCGTCGGCGGTGTAGTCATGACTGAAACGAAATTCCAGTTCCTCATCGACCTGAAAGTAGGTCAGCCGCACCCGCATAGCGGGCAGGCCGTTCTGCCGCGCGTAGATGGCCGCATAGATCTGCGCCTGTGCCCAGTGCTCCGGACTTTGCTCACCGGTGATGAGCTCGGGCGGCAGGGTTGTAGTTTTGATCTCATCAATGGTCGGCATGCCGTCAGTATCGGTAAAAATACCGTCGGCACGGCCCTCCAGCGTGTAGGTGATTTGGGCACAGGCGTAGTCCTGCTTCAACGTCGCCTCGGCCTGGTAGTCCGGGTACTCTTTTACGGCGGCACGCTGCAATTTGCGGTGCAGGCGTGCGCCCTCCAGCGCGCGGTCAAAGCCGGTAAAGCGGCTGTCAATGCTGCCGGTGCGCAATAAAAACTCCACCAGACGCCGTATGGGCAGCGTCAGTGCCAACGCTTCAGGCTCCATGCCGCTTTCCTCCTTGCATCCGGTGGTATCTTTTTAATAGGTATGGTCGCAGACCTCTGTTATTTTCTGCCGCAGGGCCACAAAGTCGCCAAAGACAGCGGGCTTGTTGTCTGGGTAGCGCAGCAGCGCTGCGGGGTGGTAGGTCGCCATGAACAGTGTGCCCTGCTTGTCGAAAAATTTACCGTGGTCGCGGGAAATCGAGAAGCCCGGGTCGAGCATCCGCTGCGCGGCCACGCGGCCCAGACAGACAACGATTTTGGGACGGATCAGCTGAAATTGCTGGCGCAGCCAAGGCATGCACGCGGCGGATTCTTCCGGCAGCGGGTCGCGGTTCTGCGGCGGGCGGCATTTGACGATATTGGCAATATAGACGTTTTTGTCACGGCTCAAGTCGACGGCCTCCAGATAGTGGTCCAGCAGCTGGCCGCTCTTGCCCACAAAGGGAAGCCCCTGCTCGTCCTCGTTGGCACCGGGGCCCTCGCCTACGAGCATGACCTCGGCGTGTGCGGCACCCTGGCCAAAGACGACGCTGTGGCGCGTCTCGCACAGGCCGCAGCGGCGGCAGGCCAGGCATTCCTGTTGCAATGCTTGCAGTTCCATAATATACTTCCTCTGACATGGTTAAATCGGGCGTGGCGCACCCATACTGTAAGGAAAAGGAGGGGCAGGCGTATGGCACTATTTTTGCGGGGACTTTGCCTGCTGGCGGGGTATCTGTTCGGCGGTTTTTTGACAGCGGAGGTCGTGGCGCGGTGCACGGCGGGCGTCAGTGCGCGGGATATTGGCACCGGCAACCCCGGCATGGCGAATATCGCGACACATCTTGGTAAAAAGGCCGGGCTGCTGGTTCTGTCGGGCGACGTCATCAAGACTGCGGCGGCCTGCTGGTTCTGCCACCAGCTTGCGCCGGAGCTGGGGCTTACCGCTCTGCTGTACGGCGGTCTTGGCGCGGTTCTCGGGCACAACTGGCCGATTTGGTACAAGGGCCGGGGCGGCAAGGGCGTGGCCGTCACCTGCGCGTGGCTCATGCTGTACCTGCCCGTCACCGGTGTGCTGTGTTGTCTGGCGGGCGGCGTGGCTGTGCTGCTGACCGGCTATCTGCCGGTAGGCGCGGTGCTGATTGCCGCGCTGGCTGTGCCGGTGGGCTGGCTGCAATACGGCACCGAGGCTGGTGCTGTACTGGCCCTGAATGCCGTTATCATGGTCACGCGGCACTGGGCCGGTCTGCAGCGGATACATCGCGGCGAGGAGCTGCAGTTCTTCCGCCCGAAACTCTGATATAATCTATCATACCACGCCTTGCCCCGGAATGCAATGTTCTTTAGGTTTTTACGCAACTGCGCTGTATTTTACCGAAGCTGAAAAAATCGGTAAAAAATATCAAAAAAAGTGTTGACATTTTGCGTGTCAGCCGCTATAATTAACAACGTTGCAGCTGCCACGGCAGCGCACAAAGCTGGGTATGGCCCGGTAGTTCAGTTGGTTAGAACGCTAGCCTGTCACGCTAGAGGTCGTCAGTTCGAGCCTGATTCGGGTCGCCATACGCTGCTATAGCTCAGTTGGTAGAGCGCATCCTTGGTAAGGATGAGGTCAGCAGTTCAAATCTGCTTAGCAGCTCCAGCGCTGATGCCCACAGTGCAAGATACGCATTGTGGGCATCATTAGTATAGGGGCATAGCTCAGTTGGTAGAGCAGCGGTCTCCAAAACCGCGTGCCGAGGGTTCGAATCCTTCTACCCCTGCCAAAAGCCGCTTATCTCGTTTGAGGTAAGCGGCTTTTTGTTTTTTGCTGCGTTGTAGGGGCCGCGTATATGCGGCCCGCGGGTTGGCGGGAGCGACCCGACCACGGCTGGCATCTGGAATGCTAAACAGGCGTTTACTTACGATGCGCCGAAAAAAGAGGATGTGGACTGATCCACATCTTCTAAAACAAAAACAAATCCGAAACAAAGCTTCACAAAGAAGATTGAGTTCGGATTTGCACAATATGGTGGAGCTGACGGGAGTCGAACCCGTGTCCGAAAAGAAATCAGTTAGAGTATCTCCGGGCGCAGTGTGTTTACTTAATTTCCCTTGGTGCGGGCGAATACACACGCACTACACCTTGGTAGCTTCATAAGTTCATGCCGGGCCGCAAAGCTTAAGCCCGTTCACGTTCAGTACCTAATCGACGCCCTGACCCCATGCGGTACTAACACGGGCAGGACGGCAGCGCCTAATTAGGCAGCTACGGCAACAGGATAATTGTTGTCAGTTAATTTAAGTTGGCGCTTTTATCGTGGGTCACCGCCACGGCCCGCTGCTCACGCCTCTCTCTCCCCGTCGAAACCATTACAGCCCCGTATATTCGGCAGGCAAGCCCACCGGGAAAGTGAAGTAGAAACAACTTATCGCTGCGTTTTGAGTGCGCGGTCAATGTCGCGCTTGGCGTCGCGCGCCGCAGCAGACGCACGCTTGTCATACAGCTTTTTGCCCTTGCACAGGCCCAGCTCCAGCTTGACGCGCCCCTTTTTAAAGTAAAGAGAGAGCGGCACCAGCGTGTAGCCCTGCAGCTTGATCTGCTGCCCCAGACGGCGGATCTCCGCCTTGTGTGCCAGCAAACGCCGCGGACGGCGCGGGTCCTTGTTGAAGATGTTGCCCTGCTCATAGGGGCTGATGTGGATGCCCTTGGCGATCAGCTCGCCGTCATCGATGTCTGCCCAGGAATCCTTCAGGTTGACCCCTCCGGCGCGCAGGCTCTTGACCTCGGTGCCTACCAGCTCGATGCCTGTTTCCAGTGCCTCGATGACAAAGTATTCGTGGCGCACCTCACGGTTGACGGCAATCATTTTTTTCCCACACTTGTCCTCTGCCATGGGGCACACCTCCTTTACTATTGTGGTAGGATATTAAGTATAGCGCACCTGCGAGGGAAAGTCAAGCATCCGCCGTCGGATTTATGCAGCACTTTGCGTGGAAAAATGCAAAATTGCAAAAATTATAATTTTTGCAAAACCCTGTTGACATTCTCCTTCAAATCCGCTATAATAATAAAGCTGATTCAAGACAGCCCGGTTGACCGGGTGTAGCGCAGTTTGGTAGCGCGCTTGAATGGGGTTCAAGAGGCCGTGAGTTCGACTCTCGCCACTCGGACCAAAGATGGCTGTCAAGGTCAGCAGGAGCGTCAAATCCGAAAGGATTTGGCGCTTTTTTGTTTTTACGGCTTCAAACGCGGCAGCGCCTGCTCTAAGCCGTTGGCAATGGAGCGCTTGCGGCGTATGTCCAGATGGCCGTAGATGTTTGCGGTCATCTTGATGTCCGAGTGTCCCAGCCACTCCTGCACGTCCTTCAGGCCGTAGCCCTCCGACAGAAGCATGCTGGCGCAGGTGTGGCGCAGGTCGTGAAAGCGGATGTGGGGTAGGTCGTACTTCTTCAGCAGCTTGTGGAAGGTGTGACTCACATAGTCGGGGGAGTAGGGGTGCCCGTCCTCCCAGGTGAACACGTAGTCGTTGTCTATGTAGTCCCTGCCGAAGTGGTTGCGGTAGTATTGCTCCTGTTGAAGCAGGATCTTGAACAGTCTAACCGCATCGTCTGTCAGGGGAAAGCTGCGGAAGCTGGACGCGTTTTTGGTTTTGTTCTTCTCCACGACCTTCGTGACCCGGGCCACGGTGTAGCGTATGGTCAGCGTCTGCATCGCAAAGTTGATGCTGTCCCATTTCAGACCAAGCACCTCGCTGCGTCGCAGGCCGTACAGCGCGGTGATATAGATGATAGGGTAGAGGCGCTCGTTTTTGACGGCGGTCAGTAGGTCTCGCATCTGCGCTTCCGTGTAGAACGTGCCGGTAAATTGCGCCGCGTGCGGCATGACGACAAGATCGGCTGGATTTGTCTGGATCAGACCGTCCCTCTGCGCTAATTTGAGCGTCTGATTGAGCACGTTCTTGTGCTGACGCAAGCTGACCGCTGATAGGCCGCCGTGGCCGTCAGAGCGCCCGAATTTAGCCTTTACGTTGATGTAGGTCTGCAGCGTCTCGCCGTCAACATCACACAGCCGGATTTGCAGGTCATCGAAGTAGGGGAGGATGTGTGCCCGGGCCTGAACCTCGTAGCCTTGGTAGGTGACCTCGTCCACGCGATGCCGGACATCCTCCAGCCAGCGGCGCACGGCGTCACTGAAAAGCATATCGGGCGGGGCAGCCTGCTCGGGCTTTTCGCCGAGCATGTCAAGCATGATCTGCCTGGCTTTGCCCTCGTTTCCTGTTACTGACAGACCTGTGGAAACCCAGGTCTGATTTTTTTTGCCATCAGTCGTATGCGTGAGCACAACATAGTATTTGTCGTTTTTTACGCGCAAGCTGGCTGTCATGAGAAGGGCCTCCCAAAGCGTTGTGGCATATGCCAAGGCTGTTGACGGCTACATAAATTACTACAACAACGAAAGAATCCAAGAGAAAACAAAATGGATGCCT
>ERZ779890.4399-NODE-4399-length-11760-cov-5.683554_pt1 | contig 11760 bp, 8 predicted proteins | sample MGYA00511553_ERZ779890 | MGnify/ENA primary metagenome ERZ779890 (study PRJEB29588, sample SAMEA2152064) | human gut metagenome | biome: human gut; feature: human-associated habitat; material: faeces | place: Denmark | collected 2008/2010 ...
GGAAAAAGAGATTTGCTCCTGTCCTGGCGGGCGCACTGGTAATTTCTTCATTACTGGTACCGCCTGGTCATGCATTCGCAGCCGATCCGGTTACTTCCGAAGAACAGACTGTAAGTCCTGAGACACCGGAAGTTAAGGACGTAACGGATTCCACCGATGCAGCGACCACCGATGCGAACCTGACCACTCCCGATTCCGTTTCAGATTCTGTATCAGATTCTGTAGCCGGTACTTCTGCAACAGATGCTTCATCCGGTAAGGAAGCTGCTAAGCAGGACGTGAAAGAGACGAAGGAAGTAAAGGCAGCTGACGATGCAGTTACCGATCCGATTCCGGACAAGACTCCTCACCTCGTATACGGTGACAAGAGTCTGGCTGATGAAGATGCTTTTGTTCTGCTGATCTTCGGCGACGGCTTCACTGCTTCCGAGCAGGATTCGTTCTATACCAATGCTCAGAATACCGCGGATTATCTGATGGATACTTCTCCTTGGGATGAGTTCAAAGATACGATCAAGATCTACGCTCTCGGAGTTGTATCGAACGAATCGGGCGCAAAAGCAGATACAGCGATCAACCAGGAGCAGGCGAACGCAGACACACGCGACACCTACTTCGGATCTTCATTCTGGTCAGGCGGTATGCAGCGTCTTCTTACGATCAGTTCGGATGGATCTAAGAAAGCAAAGCAGTTATCAGATCAGTACCTTCCTGCGGCAGACTTTAATGTTGTGATCGTCAATGCTACCACATACGGCGGAAGCGGCGGAAGTGTATGTGTTGCTTCTCTTAATAATGAATCCCTTGAGATGATGCTTCACGAGCTTGGACACACCACTGCCAAACTTTCGGATGAATATTTCGCAGGTGCAAGCTATGCGGCCGAGATGCCGAATATGACAGCTGAGTCTGATCCTGCAAAGGTCCGCTGGTCACGCTTCATCGGTAAGAATGGTGTCGGTGTCTATGAATATGACAATGGCGGTAACGGATGGTACCGTCCACACCAGAATTGTAAGATGCGTTTCCTTGGCAAGCAGTATGCTTTCTGCGAAGTATGTAAAGAACAGATCCGCAAGACCTTCTGTCAGGATTCAAATGTAACCAAGTTATTCTTCCAGCCTTATGCAGACATGTTCTATGAGTCTGACACAGGCAAAGATATGCGTGAATATTTTATCCTCCGCAGAGGTAAGAATGAGATCACAGGCGATAAGCTTGGTGATGATTTAACGCTTACTTACAAGGATGCAGATGGCAACGTAGTATCCGGTATTCCTAACAAAGCCGGAACTTATACCATCGAAGCTACATTTGCCGGAGACAGCACATATGAGAAATGCAGTCAGACAGCTGCCTACACGATCGAATTACCGGACCTCATCACTCTCGATGTTCCGTCCAAGGTATACGACGGCAAACCTGCTGACCTTAATTATACCGTTAATTATGACAAAGACTATACGGTAAAAGCGCATTATAAAGGAACGGTTCCTTACGCCGCTGAAATTACTTATAATTATGACAGCGACGATGCGCCGATAACTCCTGGCCGTTACAAAGTAACCCTTACCGCTTATGACAAAGCCACTGGAACCGCGATCAGCAGCAAGACCAAAGACTATGAGATTACCTTCAAGTCCACGACTCTTCAGAATAACGACACAGCCGATTATCCGGGTGCTATGCCTTATTACAACAATAAGACGATCGTATTCTCCGGAGAAGGTTACACAGCCGGTGAACAGTCTCAGTTTGAAGATGTTGCAAAAGACTTTGTGAAGTATTTCCGTTCTACAGAACCTTTCAAAGAAGCTGACACGTACTTTAACTATCACACGGTAGAGACCGTATCCAATGAATCCGGCATCGGTCAGAAAGCCAAAGATACTTACTACAAACTGACTTATGACAAGAATGGTAAGATTGTTCCGACAGATGAAAGTACCGCCGGTGCAATGTACATTGGTAATAATGTCATCACATCTTACTACAAAGCTAATATCGTTATTGTAAATGATAAGAATGTCAAGACAGGTACTACATTCAAGAACAAGCGTTTCACCATCTACACGACAGCAGATGAGGCCGGCATGCAGTTTGCGGCAAATGAACTACGCAATTACTTCACTAACCACGAAGAAGGCTATACTCCTTCTACAGACGCCGAGAAAGATGCGGAAAGAATCGAATTCCTGAAAGCGCTTTATTACACCTGGTATGGATCTGATTACGCTCCGGTATTAAGCCGTGCGTATGACGAGACATTTACGGAGAACGGATCTCCGATCGACCTTGCACCATATTTCCATACTTATGTATTGGGCAAAGATGTAGAGGGCGTTGCTTATAAGATGACTTACTATGCAGATGATAACGGTGCTGTCGGAGAAGAACTTTCCGAAGTTCCTTCCAAGGCAGGTACTTATCATGCGAAAGCGGAGCTTGTCATGGACGATGTGTCCGCGTATGGCGAGCCTTGTAAGAAGGTTACTTTAGACGGTGAGACATATTCGCTTCCTCTGGCACGCGGATGGACCACTTACACGATCCAGGCCAAAGATGACCCGGAGAACCCGAATCCGGAGAATCCTGATCCGGAGAATCCTGACAAACCGGATCCTGGTACACCGGATGATCCGAAGAATCCTGGAAGCGATAATCCTGGACAGAATCTGAAGCCGAATCAGAACCTGAATAATAACAAGAATACAACCAAGAATATAAATATTAACAAATCAACCAACGGCAAAGCTTCTAACAAAGCTGCAGCCAGAACCGGTGATCAGTCACCGGTATGGATGTACACACTTCTTTCTCTGGCAGCACTTGCTGTGATCGCAGCTGTGATCTGTAAGAGAAGATTCCGTAGATAAGGTAGATAAAAAAGCTTAGATAAAAATCTTTAATAAAAGGAAACTCCTTTCTGGCATCTGCCAAAAAGGAGTTTCCTTTTTACCGTCTTTGATTATATTATACTCTCTCGATCCCCTGTATCGTCTTCTTCACAACCTTATCCTTATCGAATTCCTGCGCCATCTTATCTCTGCCGCATACTCCCATTGCTTCGCGTTCTATACGGCTCATTTGGGCGATCTTACTCATCTTACGGTACAGATCATTCCAGTCCTCTGCTTCACACAGAAGACCGCTCTTACCATCGTCTACGGCTTCTTTACAGCCCGGAATATTGCTGGTGATCACCGGTCGTCCGGTCGCTGCTGCCTCCAGAAGTACATTTGACATTCCCTCATGATAACTTGGAAGCACGACACAGTCAGCCATGGCATAATACGGTCTCGGATCTTCTTGGAATCCATGGAATACTGCGATCTTTGCATCCACCAGCTTATCAATCTTTTCTTTGTATTCATCTTCGAAGAATCCTACCAGATCCAGAACGAACGGTACTTCTTTTCGCTGTAGTTCTTTCGCTGCATAGAACAGTTCGTCCATTCCTTTTTCCTTCATGATCCTTCCAAGATATAGGAAATGCACTTTGTCATTCTCCGGATATTTCTGATAAGTATAATACTTAAGATTTACTCCTGCCCCTTTAAGCAGACACATCTGTTCCCGACGGATGATCTGCTCCTGCAGGAACACCTTCGCATTTCCCTTATTTTCGAAATACACTGTCTTTGCCTTTTTTAAGGCTGTTTTATACATTCTTATAACGATTTCCCGAAGTCCCTTCTTCTGGAATGCAGTTCCGAGTCCCTGTACGTTGACACAATATGGAATCCGCATCTGTCGGCAGGCATATCCGGCATATACATTAGGCTTGATCGAATAGGTAACTACCATATCCGGGTGATGTTCTTTTAATAACCGGCGGTAGGTCAGATACAGCTTCATATCCGTCTTCGGGTTGATCCCACGACGGTCCACATCCGTCTCGATCATTGTACATCCCATTGCTTTAAAATCATCCTCATGCCCTACAAATGGTGTACTGATGATCACGTCGTAATCTTCCATAAGTTTCCCGATCAATTCTCTTCTGAACTGCCACAGCATATAAGAATGATTGGTGATGACCATAAGTTTCTTCTTTGCTCCGGTTCCGCCTTCTACGACTCCGTCACTTCGAAGCACGGAGAATACCGTTCCGATAAAGCACCGGATATCCATAAGCGGCCCCATCTTTTTTACATACTCGCCGTCCAGTCTGGCTTTGACAGGGATCTCAAGTTCATCTCTTCCGTTGATCTGTGCCCATCCGGTAAGTCCCGGTTTTACATCATTAGCCCCGTACTTGTCACGTTCTGCGATCAAGTCATCCTGATTCCACAGTGCCGGTCTTGGTCCGATCACAGCCATATCTCCTCTGGCAATATTCCAAAGCTGCGGAAGTTCATCTAATGATGATTTTCGCAGAAAATGTCCTACTTTTGTAATATACTGATCTGGATTCTCCAGAAGGTGTGTCGGCTTATCGTGCGGCGTATCTGTGCGCATGGAGCGGAATTTGTACAGGTTAAAATATTCCTTATGGATTCCTACTCTTTTCTGCGAAAAAAAGACAGGAGCTGTGATCCCGTCTTCTTTCTTGATCGCCACAATAATTGCCAGATAGACGGGTGATAATACCACCAGACCGATCCCTCCAAGAGCTCTTCCTATTATGTTCTTAACCTTCATATATTTCCTTTGTCTGAAAGACAAATGATCCTCTTTGAACATATCTGTTATGCCTCCTGTATTCTCTGGTTCTATTGTGTTGATTTATTTAATTTTGGATGATAGGTCGGAACGATGCTTTCCACAATCAGACGCATATCATCGGTCTCATTCTGTGCTGCGCTCTCAAGGACTCTGAGTGCATGTGCGAGCTTGACTTCATCTACATCGATCGGATGTCCGATATGTATCAGCTTATTCGGTGTATCCGTCATACCTTCTTCGTCCATCAGAAGTTCTTCGTATAATTTTTCTCCCGGACGCAGTCCCGTGAATTCAATCTTGATATCCTGATCGACTTTATAGCCTGACAGCCGGATCATATTCCTTGCAAGATCAAGGATCTTTACCGGTTCTCCCATATCCAGGACGAAGATCTCTCCGCCTTTGGCATAGGCACCTGCCTGAAGTACCAGTGATACCGCTTCCGGAATCGTCATAAAGTAGCGGATGATCTCCGGATGTGTGACGGTTACCGGTCCTCCTTCTGCAATCTGTTTTTTAAATAACGGAATAACACTTCCGTTACTTCCAAGTACATTACCGAACCGCACTGCTACATATTCTGTGTTCGATTCTTTATTATAAGTCTGTATGATCATCTCACAGATTCTCTTGGAAGCTCCCATGATATTCGTTGGGTTGACAGCCTTATCTGTAGATATCTGTACAAATCTCTTAGCATTCCATTTATCTGCCATTCTGACCATATTATAAGTTCCGAGGACATTATTCTTGATAGACTCGTTCGGGCTGCCCTCCATAAGCGGCACGTGCTTATGTGCTGCCGCATGATAGATGATCTCCGGACGGTACTGTTCGAAGATACTGTTGATACGGTTCTCATCACGTACAGAACCGATCAGCACCACCAGGTCAAGCTTCGGCTGTTCCCTTAACAATTCCTGCTGGATATCATATGCATTGTTCTCATAGATGTCGAAGATGATCAGCTGTTTCGGGCTGTGCTTTGCGATCTGTCTGCATAATTCACTTCCGATCGAACCTCCGCCGCCGGTTACCATGATCACTCTTCCTGATACATAATCCATGACCTCGTTCAGATTGACATGGACTTCATCTCTTCCCAGAAGGTCATCAATATTCACCGGACGCAGTTTACTTGCCTTGACCTCTCCGTTGACTAGCTGATATACTCCCGGCAGGATCATAAGTTCACAGTTTGTATCCTGACAGATCTCCACGATTGGTCTGATCTTTGCTGCATTTGCCGATGGTATCGTCAGGATGATCTGCTGGACATTGTATTTCTTGACGCTTTTCTTAATACTGTTCCGATTACCGACAACCTTGACTCCCTTAATATATCTTCCGATCTTATACGGATCATCGTCTATGATACAGACAACCTTCTGATCCAGATATTTACTGTTCTGGATCTCTGTGATCAGACTTCTTCCGGCCTCTCCTCCGCCGATGATCATGACTTTCTTTCTCTTTGACCATGGGAATGTACGGTTCTGTCTGCGCAGACGTATCAGTCGGTAAGATACTCTTGTTGCCCCGATCAGGATCATCAGATAAATTGTATCCAGTACATACCAGCTTCTTGGCATAACGCTCCATGTAAATAAGATGATGACAATCTTCGCTACGGCCGCCGCAAGACAGGCTGCGATCAGACTGAATACTTCTTCAATCCCTGCGTACTCCCATAAACTACTGTAGATACGGAAAAGTGAAAATATAATTAATGTTATGACTATGGTGAATGGTCCGTATTTATAGATTACTTTTAAGAATTCTTTCGGAATCTGGCTGAAATCGAACTCAAAACGTGTCAGTAATGCCAGAATTGATGCTGCGATAATACATATGATATCAAGTACGATAAGACATATTCTTCTTATCAGTAATTGATAATTTATTTCCTTTTTTTTCATACCCATTTCCCTTTTGTTAATTATTCTCAATCATCAATTATAACATACTTTTTCGGCTCATAAAATGCCAATTACTACAATTTGCCTCTTCTCATCTAATTTTCTTCTAATTCTGAAATGTTACAACAACGTCTTTCCCGTCTGCCACATTTTTAAACATACTCTTGATTACTTTCTTTGCATTCTTGTCGGATACATTGCAGACTTTATTTGTTATGTAGCGAATGATGTAGTGCAGATTCAGATGAATCTGCCACTGCGTATCCTTGCACTGCTGCTTGCTCAGCTGATGGCATCTATGGGAGTGGCACTATACATGGTCGCAGATATGGGAATCGCTCCATATGACAGCGTCGCAATTATAATCGAGAAACTGACACATCAGAAAATTCCATTCCATAAAGCAAGGGTTCTTTCAGATGTTGTTGTTGTGATTATCGGAATCATATTTGCCATTGCATCTGGGGCAGGTATCTGGTCGGTAGTAGGGATTGGTACAATTATAAATGCCTGCTTCAACGGTCCATTAATTCAATTTTTTAAAACAAAACTGGAAAGATTTTTCTTGTAAAATCTAAGGATTACAATTCTCCAATTCTTCAAGGCTCATATCCAAAAACGGATACGGGCCTTTCATTTCCTTTATTAATGGGCAGCCAGTGTTGCCAGCTTCTGCATAATTGCACTTACATCCTGCATTACATTCAAATTGTCTTCCTCTGCCTGCATCGTCTCGCCTGCGTGCGCCGATACCTGCTGGGAAATCGCTGAGATTGTCTGAATGGAATCTATAATTTCCTTATTTGCATTCTGCAACTCGGAAATGCTTCTTGAAAGAGTATATGCATTTTTCTGAATTGCCCGCGTATTGTCCTCGATACTTTCAAAGCTTTCTTCTGCATTTGATGCACCAGTCTTCTCTTCGTTAATTCCATTTATCATATTGGAGACAACACCGACCACCTCCATGATTGCATTGGACACGTTGCTGATCAACTCTGTAATATGTACGGTTGCTTCTTTGGTTCTCGTTGCCATACCGGAAATTTCCGTTGCAACGACAGAAAATCCTCTTCCTGCCTCTCCGGCACGGGCTGCTTCAATGCTCGCATTCAATGCAAGAAGACTTGTTTGGTTCGTAATTCCTCCAATCAGTTCTACAATGGAATTCATTTCATCCATATACTTGTTCAGATTTTCCAGTTTTTCTGTAACCTCGGTTCCATTATCAACAGAAGCTTCAACTTCCGATGCCAGGTGCTCGATATCCTGTTTGCCTTCCGCTAACGCTTTCAGAGTAAGCGTCATGCTGTTTCCGATTTCTTCCACAGCGGCTGCAACTTCATCCACCTTGTCCTGAATTGCATGTGTCTGTTCCAACTGATTCTGCACATGTTCTGCGGTATCAGTAGCACCTGCAGATACTTCCTGCATTGCCTCAGTCGTTGTCTTAGATGCCGCTGTCAGCTTTTCGAAACGTACATTGATATCTGCAATATTGCCGGAAAGCTGCTGATCAAGTTTCTCATTTCTTTCCAGAAAATTTTCAGCCTCTGCTTTTGCCTGCGCAACTTCTGTAAATCTCTTTCTTGCGTTTTCGCGAATCACTTTTGTAGTCAAAACAGAATTCGCCCCAACCATGATCATAACAACAATCTGTACAACTGCTGCTTCGATTCCATGATACCCAAAACCGCCTTTTGTCGCACCGATCACAACAACAATGATACTCTCTAATATGGTACCTGTATTAATCAGAAGAAGATAACGTGTGTCACTGTAAATGGTGACAACAAAAATCATCGGAATTACAAATACATAAATCAGATTTGTCGGTGAGGTAAAAAAACATATTGTGTAAAACAATGCAAATCCATAGGAAACCAGATGTTTGATCATCGCATGTTCCGTATTACCTTTCCAACAAATCACCTCGCCAATCAAAGGTATGACACCAACGACCGTAGCGATTGTCATATATACCGGAGACAGTTGTCCTCTTACGCTTTCCCATATCATAAAAAACACCATAACCGTTACCGTACTGATATGTGCCAGCATCGCAATGCGATTCGACCGTGCCAATTCCGAAATTTCTTTTGTTTCCACCATAATAATTCCTCCTCTAGAAAAGTTTTTCCTACTTATATGACTATTCTTCTAATTTTTAAAATATCATAAATATCCACACGCTTCAAGAGCTTCAACGCTTATCCCCTTTCCCTTTACATATTTTATTAATGCGATCGCCCAGTAATCTAACACCACCATATAATCCAAAGGGATTCTTCTGATATCCTGTATACGACCATTTAGAGCTTCTATAAATGCGTCTTTATCCATTCAGATGTTCTTATACGAAGTCATTATTAAATATAGTCTTTCATAATGTCCCAAACCCTTTTTACTTCGTCATTATATTTCTCATTCATCCGATTTCTTAATTGAACATCTGCAATTTCTTGACCATGTTTGCCATAATGTTCATCTAACAAGGATTTGTTTTTTTACTTTCGAGTCCTAAAGTATAACCCTAATAAATATTACTTTTAATCATATTCAACATATATATTTTTTTCATTTCTAACAGCCATATTGATAAAAGAGACTAATTGCTCAACAACTTCCTTAGATTCTTTGATAATTTCTTCATTTCTCGTATCTAATAACTTTTCATTAAATCTTTTTAATTCTTCCAATACAATATGTGGATATTTCATCTCCCATTTTTCATCATAGAATCCATCAATATTAAAATAGCACTCAATAATCCCATTTTTCTGGAATTCAGAACTAAAACACCCCTCTAAAATTGTATTAAAAAAGCCAATCCAAATAACTATACCATCCTCATTGCCGTTTTCTTCACTCCATACTTTTACTTCTCCTTCGCCTTCATATCCTTCATAATACCTTGTATCCAACATATGCTTACTCCTTCCAATGTCCTCCATTTTCTAGAATTGTTCTTTGAATTACCCAAGTATTGCCTTGTCCTTCCGGTGCCCCCGAAGTACGGGTATGCCATCTCACTTCGTACTTATATGTTCCATCATTCCATTTGTAAGAAATCTGTTCATATCCATCCGCCATAGATTTTGCTTTATACTTTGCAGTATCAGGAATTTCTATTACTGCCTTTTGAGGATTGTCCATAATCCATTCAACCGTCATGGGCTTTTCTTTTGAAAATCCGTATTCTTTGAATAGCTCAACTGCCTCCTGCTCCGTGCTATATAATTCATTTGCTAATTCATAATTCAATACCGTTACCACTTTCTCGGTATCCTCTGTCGATTCTATCGTGTAATAACTATAGTCTGGCCAATCTTCTTCATCCAACTCCCATGGAAATTCTGGAGTGCTTTTCACGTGATAATAATCCACCATAACCCCGATTTCAGATGCCGTTATCTTCTTGTTTGTAAAATATGCATTTTGTTTCTTTCTTTTCTGATTCTCATAATATTTCCATCCCCATATTGCGCCGATCACTAAACCGACAAGAATAACTATACATACAACCCTTTTTAAAATACTTTTCTTCATACTCTATTTTCCTTTTTGTAGCTCCACATTAATTTTTCTTTTTTCCTATTTTTTCTAAATATGTAAATAAAAACGAACATATAATTGCAACACCCACATAAACAATTGCACATACCGTTGAAGCCTTCTTTTCTATTTTCTGTCCTTCCTCACTTTTTCTCCAGACTTCTGTTGTATCTACATAATAATTTAAATCATCCTCTGCAAGGCCTGTGAGCTCTTCTAATTTTTCTATGAAACCTGTACTTTCCATCTCCTTTGTACTGGCCACGGGAAGTTTCACAGTTCCACTCTTTGGGATTGTAAATGTTCTGTCATCTATAAGAACAGTCACTTTATCTCCACTTTTTAACTTTGCAACATAAAAAGTGCCCACACCACCTTCTAAATTGGCATCGTCATATTTTGCGAATTTGCCATAATAATAGTCTGACTTCAAAATTGATTTATACAGATTTGCAGACTCCAAATCTTCCACATCCACTGTTACAACATAATTCTCCTTTGCCTCTATAATATCTGCTCTATTGGATAACTCTTTATATCCATTTCCTGCTGGAAAACCAGTCTGATCCATGTATTTGTCATAATCTACGGGTGCAGTATTGTTATAAATTTCTCTTCCATAATCCGGAATATTCGCCATCCCCCATCCAAATATCCCTCCCACTACGATCGCACATGCGATCGGTGCCTTTATTCTACTAAATGCTGCTGTACTTACCATACTTACCATAATTTCTATTCTCCTCGTATTATATAGTAGTAGTTTTATAGCCCCCTCTCCAATGTCTTTACAACTATTAGGTCATAGTCCATTCTTTACCTCTTCTGTAGGTTCGGCTATGATATATAAGATGCTGTGGTTCTAAAACAGCATTAATACATTTCAAAGCTTCCGTCCCTTATAAAGGTCTTTTCCCTTCCTAGCGGATCCCTCACCTGACAACAGGTAGCTGAATATTGCAAACATTTCCTGTGTGCCTTTTCATTTTGAAACAAGGTTCACGGATTCAGGTATTTCTTAAGCATCCTGATATTCTATTTTTAGTGGTGTATGTGTCTCAAATACCTTTGCAAAATCAATTTCCGGGTTAAACATTGTATAAAATGAAGAATGTGCATCACATGTAATATTCTTCTTCGGTACAGTATTTAATGTACCATCCTTATTATATTTATAAAATGTAGCCTCCGTCACTCCATGTATCTCAACCTTGTATAATGGTGTTCTAAAAAGTAACTGTCTTACATCCTTATAATAAAATTTATAATACTCTTTTCCAACATTATTTTTGCTGTAATAAGTAACTACCCTGCAATGCACCATATAATCATCATAAAACCATAATTCACTTGGATATGGCTTCATCACAAATCCTCCAACTGAAATCCTGTAAATAACTCCAGCCACAACACAGATCCAGACTGAAAATGGTATTTCTTTTGTTGCGCTTTTTCCAAAAGCAAAATATATAATTATATAAATCAAAGCATAGGCAATAAGTAAAATTGTTACTATATTTTTTAATATTGATTCATGCTTTGGCACATAGCTGCCTTCTTTAAACTGCAACACGTAATTTGGATGTTCCATGGGTTCTGTCATATTGTATAAACCTCC
>ERZ779890.4401-NODE-4401-length-11756-cov-2.315187_pt1 | contig 11756 bp, 10 predicted proteins | sample MGYA00511553_ERZ779890 | MGnify/ENA primary metagenome ERZ779890 (study PRJEB29588, sample SAMEA2152064) | human gut metagenome | biome: human gut; feature: human-associated habitat; material: faeces | place: Denmark | collected 2008/2010 ...
TCCTAATCTCAGTAATACTTCTTTCTTTTTCATATTTTCACCCTCCTAAAATAAATACGTTCGTAGAGTTACCGTCCATACGGCAGCCCCTGGTCGAAAACGTTCACGGCAATGTTTCCGGTAACGTTTTCAGTAAACAAAGTATACACCTTTTTTGCACAGTTTCGCAAGTGTTATTCTCATTTTTGTGAAATAAGTAAGTTTTCCTTTCTATTTTTCGTGCATATTGCACAACGCTTTTCCCTTTGCTTGACATGTATAGACTGTCGATATATACTTTCATGTATAGGCAGTCTATAGTACTTATCACTGAAAGGAGGTCATATACCATGGGTATTGACAAAAATCTCGTACAGGGAAGCATGGCATTGCTGCTTCTGCGCCTTTTGGAAACGAAAGATATGTACGGCTACGAAATGATCGAAGCTCTTCGCAGCAAATCCAACAACGTCTTTGAACTGAAAGCCGGCACCCTGTACCCACTGCTTCACTCCCTGGAGAGCAAGGGCTATGTGCGGTCCTATGAGGATGCCTCTTCCGGGAAAAAACGCAGATATTACCAGCTGACAGAGGCCGGCCGGCATCATTCTTCCGAAAAAAAGCAGGAATGGATGGCCTATCAGGCTGCTGTAAGCAATGTGTTAAGTTTTGAAGGAGGAATCTGATATGGAGGAAAAAGAATATCTGCAGACCCTGGGCGAACAGATTTTAAACCCACATGCACGTACCCATGTGCTGGAAGAAATTCAGGAACACATTGACGAACAGATGCAGGATTATATAGATACAGGAATGTCTCCGGACGCAGCAGAAAAAGAAGCTGTCCGGCAGATGGGAGACCCGGTTGCAGCCGGCACGGAATTAAACCGGATCCATCGTCCCCGGTTTCCGGGTGTTTTGTTCGGCATTGCGGTGGTTCTTACATTATCCGGAATTTTCATGCAATATATCCTGTATGGTTCTGAACCACTTAACACCACCTATTCCAACACCGCGTTTATGCAGCATGCCGTTTTCTATCAGATGATTGGCTTCGGCATTATTCTGTTTGGGATGTTCAGCAATTACATGTGTTTGTCAAAATACAGCTTGTTTTTATACGGTCTGTTTTTGGGATTTGCGCTGCTCGCCTGCTTCTTTCCGGGCACGTTCTCTTTCTGGCAGACCCGTACCTTTAGCTATTATCTGTGTCTGCTGTATCCACTGTCCTATGCACTGCTGCTATACTCCAACCGGGAAAAAGGATGGAAAACCATTGTCTGGCTGCATGTGCTGTCACTCCTGTTTTTCGGAGCGATCCTAAGCCACACCAGTGGTTTTGTATGGCCGCCGGTTCTGGCATTTGTTTTTCTGTCCGTCCTGCTGTCCGGAATCTGTATCCAAAAAAGGATTCTGCCCGGTTCCAAAAAGGTTCTCTGGTGCTGGACACTTCTTCCTTATATCGGAATCGCAGCTTTGGCAGGCAGCCTGTTTTTACGTCCGCAAACCTATCTGTATGACCGCCTGTTGACTGCACTCGGACTGCAGCATACTGACGACGGACCTGGCTTTACGAGACTTGCCCTGCAGTATGAACAGACACGTTTTTCCCTGTTCGGTGGAAGTTCTGTCAGTGACCGTCTTCCACGGGAAGAACTTTACTCTACCTATCTGCTGCACAGTATTTTTCTGTGGTTCGGCATTGCGGCCGGCATTTTAATCATCGCTGCACTTGCCTTTTTTGCGCTGTACAGCATGCACTGTGCGCTGCGGCAGAGCAACCGTCTGGCAATGCTGCTTGGTACTGCTGCCAGCGGAGTCCTTCTCCTTGAGCTGTTCAACTATGTACTGACGAACTTTGGCATCAATCTGTTTTATACCGCCTCTGTTCCGTTCTTATCTTACGGACTTACCGGCACAGTTGCCAATTCCATTCTGGTGGGGATTCTGCTAGGAATTATCCGGAACCGGAATGTGTTGTATGAAAAAGAATCCGGCCCAGCCGTAATTCCGGATACCGGAACGGTTTAAACAGCAAACGGCATAGCCTATGATCCCTGCAATATGTACTGGATCACAGCTATGCCGTTTTTATCTTGTTTTATTTCCGTAGTAAAAGAAAAATCGGGTGAGCTGGCGGCTTCTTTGCCACCGGATCATCCGATTTTAGTATCTGCCTGTTACAAATCGCAGGAAGGATACCGGTTTGCGTCCACAGCTCTTCGTCCGTTTCACGTAATCCTTGTAATACTGAACTACCTGAGCAAAGGACATGGTTGGATCGATTGCATACATCATCGATACACCTCCTTTTTTATTTTGGTGTGCGCCCTTCTCAATTATCTTATGTCATATGGGCTGATATGTTCGAAATGATTTTCTCATTTCTTGTATACATTATAGCACCATCTTTGGTAGTTTTCAACAAAAATAACGTAAATTTTTTGTGCAAATCACATATTGCTTTTGTAAATATTGCTCATAAATAAATGTTCCCGCAACAATTCTTTCTGTGTCCTCTCTGCCGTCCAGAAAATATTATTGCCCGTGATTACAGCTTTTAGTGCAATTGGTTCCACACCCGCCTTTTTATATTCTGCCAGAAATGCATCCACCTGATCCGAATTCATTTCCGAAAAAATCAGCATTTCTGCCGGAAATTCCGGACCGTCATATTTTTTTGCTTCTCTGGTAAATCCCTGTATCTGCGCCAGAGTGCCCAGTTTCTGGGAATAATCCTTGCGGGCAACATCTATGATACGGATGCCTAATGTCCTGCATACATTCTGAATCACTGCGTATTTATCCCGGTTTATACGAAAAAGTAATATTGTCTGTGCCATAATTTTCTCCCTGCTGATCCGCTGCCTTATCTGTGTCTGTTTTCATCAGACTCCAAACTCCCTGTAATCCTCCGGCAAAAAACGATGGTAAATGATATGGATTCCCTCATCCTTAAAACAATAATAATAGGGATCTTCCTCATCCTCCGCAAACCGGAACATCCAGTCGAATTCCCCATTTTCGATCTTCTGACATTCCACATGGGACGAATGTTTACAGAACAGTTCCCGGATCTCCTGCATGGTACAGCCATGCCTGCCCACTAGTTCCACCAGTTCCCGGATAAATTCATCCGGCTTTTCATGCTCATGGACATATACACTTCCCTGTTCCGGAATATAAAAACAGAAACGCTCTTTTTTTGCCGTCACACCTACATCCCCGAGTTTTTCCTGCCAGGTTTCCGGCAGATGCTGCAGGCGATGAAGCATTTGTTCTTCTCTCTCCTGCACGTCAAAAAAGTGATTCAGAGAGGACAGGGGATAATATAACCGGATGGCTTCTTTTCGGAATCCCAGTTTTGCCTGTTCCTCTTTGATCGTGTCTGTCAGACTTTTTTCCAGCCGCTCGTATCCCATCCTGTCCTCCTGTATCCATAGTTGCATGATAAAATCTGCTTTACCGATCCTGCAGCAGAATCTGCCGTGTCTTGGGATCATCCGGCGGCAGATTGCAGTGCAGGACATGAAATCCTCCGGTCTGTGACCCTTCAATCACATTGATTGCCCCATTGTAGAGTCTTGTCTTTCCGGTTCCGATCTCATGATTCGTAAGCCCTGCCAGAAGCACATTGATTGCCGCTCCATGGGATACCGCAGCCACTGCCTGATGTCCCGTTGCCGCAAGAAGCTCCATCGCATGCTCCATGCGTTTCTGCACATCGGCAAACGGCTCCATTCCTTCGACATGGTCGCCTGCCGCAAGTGCAAAATACTCTTTTTTATCTTTTACCAGTTGTCCGGAAAACGGACCAAGATCCCGCTCAATCAGCTCCTGCATCGGCTCTACACCGTCTCTGCTTAACCCGATCTGTGCAGCAATCTCCTCTCCTGTGCAGTGTGCACGTTTCAGTGGGCTTGTATACACAGCTTCTATCCCCAGTCCCTGCAGCGTCTGCCCACAGCGTACTGCCTGTGCAATTCCTGCCGCATTCAGTTCTATATCTTCCCTTCCCTGAAAACGGTTGATATGATTCCAGTCCGTTTCTCCGTGCCTGATTAAATATATTTTCAGCCTCAAAAAATTTCTTTGTCTCATATACAACCACACCATTTAAAGCAAACAGCGCAATCATATTCGGCAGTGCCATCAGACCATTGAAAATATCGGCAATCGTCCAGACAGCACTTACCGTCATATACGGTCCGATAAATACTGCCAGAATATAAATCCAGCGGAACACCATTACTTTTTTCATATTTCCACCGGTCAGATATTCCAGACATCTTTCACTGTAATAATCCCAAGAATCGTTGTAAAGGCAAAAAATACCAGACACATCATCAGGACAAAAGAAGATACCACATGAGGGAACGGAAGTCCGTTCTGGAACGCATATGTAGTAACCTGAACGCCCTCGAGTCCATCCACCTGCCATGCTCCGGTCAGTACAATGGAAAGTCCGGTCAGTGTACAGATCACAATCGTGTCAATAAATGTGCCTGTCATGCTGACAAGACCCTGACGCACCGGCTCATGTGTCTGTGCTGCTGCCGCTGCGATCGGTGCACTACCAAGTCCTGCCTCATTTGAAAAAATGCCCCTTGCAACACCGTTTTGCATGGCAACAAACATACTGCCTACCACACCACCGGTGACTGCACGCGGATGAAATGCGCCCTGCACAACCGTAACAACCGCTGCCGGAACTTTTGTAATATTACAGATAATTAAAATCAACGCAAATACAAAATATGCAACTGCCATAAACGGAACAACAATCTGGCTGACACTTGCTATACGCTTGATTCCGCCAATCAGCACGGCACCCACACAAAATGCAAGAATCAGGGAAGCGATTACAACCGTCCAGGAATAAGTTCCGATTCCCGGAATTGCCACGGTATGAACCTTATTCGGGTCAAAAAAGTTCTGGATGGCACTGGCTATACCGTTCACCTGGCTGAATGTTCCGATTCCGAACAGACCTACACAGACTCCAAAAAAGGCAAAAATCTTTGCAAGCCATTTCCATTTCGATCCCATTCCCTGTTCAATATAGTAGAACGGACCACCCAGACTGTGTCCGTCTTTGTCAACTACACGGTATTTGATGGCAAGTAATCCTTCGGAAAATTTTGTTGCCATTCCGAAAAATGCCGCCACAATCATCCAGAACAATGCCCCCGGACCGCCTGCACATACCGCAGTTGCCACACCGACAATGTTTCCCGTACCGATCGTTGCACTCAGTGCCGTACATAAAGCCGCAAAACTGGATATTTCTCCCTTGCCGCCCTCTTCATTTTTGATCATCCACTTGAGTGCCAGCGGAAGCCTGCGCATCTGCAGGACTCCCAGACGCACGGTCAGTAAGATACCACCGCAGAGGATCAATACCATAAGTGGGACTCCCCAGACGAAGTTGTCCACGGCCTTTAAAAATGCATTGATTGTTGTCCACATAATTTTTCTCCTTATTTTCCTTTTTCAAAAGGCTTTTCCTGCGTACAAATGTGCTTTGTACGCGCACATTAAAAATTATACGCAAAACAGGAAACAAGTGCAAGAAAAAAATCATTTTTGTCGGTGAAAACATAAAATTCTGTTGCTATTTTAAATCAAAAAAAATATACTATAAGAAAAACAGATCAGATTTAAGGGGGAATTTTCCATGAAAACATTCATCGGCACAGGTGTGGGACAGCCGGAAGCTGCCGTGCATCAGGCAGTACAGGGACTTACATCCCCAAGTGCAATTCTTTTTATGGCTTCTTATGAACATTTCAAAGAAACTGCCTCACGCTTAAAAGAACTTTTTCCGGATACTCCGTGTATCGGAACGATCGGAACCAGACTCGTAAACGGACAGGTGAATGATTCCGGTCTTGCGGTTCTTGGATTTTTTTCTGATGTGAAGATCCGCTGTGGTATCATCACCGAAGCCAGCCGTTGTCCGGTTGCGGGCACAACGCAGCTTCTGAAGCAGATTGCAGAGATTTCTCCCGGCACAGACGATACGGTATGCGTGGAATATTGTACCGGCTCCGAAGAAAAGCTGGTAACCACGTTTACATCCTGTCTGGAAACAAAGGGCATCCATCTGGCAGGAGGCACCGTTTTCGGTGTCCCGGACGGCAAACCTCCGGTCGTTGCATATAACGGAGAATTATATGAAGATGCCTGCGTCTATGCACTGATCAAAAATACAACCGGAAAAATACGTGTATACAAAGAAAACATCTATGAAAAAACATCGGCTCAGAGTCACTTTGCCACAAAAGTCGATGTGTCCCGTAAAGCACTCATCGAACTTGACGGCAGACCCGCCGCAGACGTATACAGCGCAGAACTTGGCATTCCCCGTGATAAAATCGTTGACAACGTACTGGTCAATCCTATGGGACGTGCGGTGGGCAATCAGGTTTTTATCTCTTCCATGAACGGAATGGATACAGACGGCACACTGACCAACTACAAACGAATCAATAAAAACGACTGCATTTATTTCTTAAGCCTCGGTGACTACAAAGCAACAGAACAGCAGACACGCCAGCAGATCCAGCAGGACGCATCCCATATTTCCCTGGTTTTATCCATTGACTGTATCTACCGGTATCTGCTCTACGAAAAAGAGGGATATTTTTCTACATATGCAAAAGACATGGCCTCTCTCGGACCACACCTTGGCATTGTCGGCGGTGGCGAACAGTATAATAACCAGCATGTAAACCAGACGATGGTCTGCGTGGTATTTGAATAGGAGGAACCTTTTATGTTTGGAAAAAAGAAAACCACAGGAACCGCAACACCTGTTCCACAGGTTTCCAATAAAAAGAAAATAGAAGACTGTCTGACATCCATGTCTTTTCTCAGCCATTTTGTCATTGACAAAAAGGAATCTCTCGTTGAAGAAGAAATCAAGACCGTGCGTGAGATTGATAAAGTAAAAGACTCTTACACCGACGTGATTGAACACAATGCCTCGATCCGCGAAGCTGTTGATTCCCTGCAAAAAGAATTCGGGAAAATCGGAGAAATTTCCAGACAATTTACAGATGTAATCACCGGTGTGACCAGCGTATCCGATGATGCCATGCAGGATATCCGTGATCTGAAAGAAAGCTCTGCCAAAGTGGAAACGCAGTTCGCAGAGATTCATAAAATCTACGATGAATTTCAGGCCCGCTTTGATGAAATCCATGCAACCATGCAAAACATTGTCGGCATTGCAAACCAGACCAACCTGCTGGCATTAAATGCTTCCATCGAAGCGGCCCGTGCCGGTGAACACGGAAAAGGATTTGCCGTTGTTGCAGATGAAGTCACAAAACTTTCCATTGGCATCAAAGAACTGGTGGGTGATGTAAACAAAAGTATGGAAGGTTTGCAGACAAGCTCCGAAAATCTGACGCATTCTCTGCTGGATGTACAGGATGCACTGGATGCTTCCCGCACACAGATGGACACAACCGAAAATATCTTTTCCCATATCAATGATTCTGTGTCCGGCGTAGAAAATGTTCACCGCGGCATCAATGAGGTTGTGGAAAACTGCAGCGGACAGGTGGATCAGCTCCGGGAAGACATGGAAGCCCATGAAACCCGTTATGCCCAGGTTCAGTCCGATATTGACGGCTTAAAGAGCCTGATGACAGAAAAGGGATTTATCTATGAGGACATTTCCAATATGATGGAACAGGCTGATCCATTGATCGAAAATATCAAAACGGAATTAAACAAATAAATCTCATTATTCCCCATCTTCTGCCCAGAGCCGTGCGCACCGCACGGCTCTCTGCCATCCCCTGAGCAGCTTTTTGCGCTCCCCTGAGTCCATTACCGGTTCAAACCTTCGTCCCAGCTGCCAGTTTTCCCGGATTTCATCCCTGTCTTTCCAGTAACCTGCCGCAAGTCCTGCCAGATATGCCGCTCCGAGTGCTGTTGTCTCAATACATTCCGGTCGAAGTACTGCCGCATCAATGATATCTGCCTGAAACTGTACAAGCATGTTATTTGCACTGGCTCCTCCGTCCACACGCAGACCGTTCAGCGTCACGCCGGCATCCTCTTCCATGGCGTGAATGACATCTTTCGCCTGATAGGCAATAGACTCTAATGTCGCACGGATAAAATGTTCCTTTTTGCATCCCCGTGTCAGCCCGACAATCGTTCCGCGCGCATACGGATTCCAATACGGTGCCCCCATGCCGGCAAATGCAGGAACAATATAAACACCATTGGAATCCGGGACTCTCTTGGCATATTCCTCGGACTGTCCTGCGGTACGGATCATACGCATCCCGTCCCTCAGCCACTGGATGGCCGCCCCTGCCACAAAAACACTTCCCTCAAGTGCATATTCCACTTCCCCTGCAGTACCCGCAGCAATGGTCGTAAGCAGTCCATGTCTGGAAATGATCGGTTCCTTTCCGGTATGCATCAAAAGAAAACAACCGGTTCCATAGGTATTTTTTACATCCCCTTTTTCAAAACAGCACTGTCCGAAAAGTGCCGCCTGCTGATCCCCTGCAATTCCTGCAATCGGTATCTCACCCCCCAGAACAGAGCTCTCGGTATAGCCATAGATACAGCTTGACGGCTTCACCTTCGGAAGTATGCATTCCGGGATACGGAAAAGGGCAAGCAGCTCCTTATCCCAGCAAAGCTTATGAATGTCAAACAGCATCGTTCTGGATGCATTCGTATAATCTGTCACATGAACCTCACCCTTCGTGAGATTATATATCAGCCAGCTGTCCACGGTTCCAAACAGCAGTTCTCCACGTTCTGCACGCTCTCTGGCTCCGTCCACATGATCCAGGATCCATGCAATCTTCGTTGCACTGAAATATGCATCGGGGATAAGTCCTGTCTTTTCTTTAATTAAATCACTGTAACCCAGTGCCACCAGCTCATCAATCCGGTCTGCCGTTCTCCGGCACTGCCATACAATGGCATTATAAATGGGTTCGCCGCTCTTCCGGTCCCAGATAATGGTTGTTTCACGCTGATTCGTAATGCCGATTGCCGCAATGTCCTCCGGCTGCGCCATGACCTTCGCCATCGCCTCTGTCGTAACAGCAAGCTGGGAAGCCCAGATTTCTCTCGGATCATGCTCCACCCACCCCGGCTGTGGATAAATCTGTGAGAATTCCTTCTGTGCCATACTGTGAATCTTCCCATTCTTTTCAAATAGAATACACCGGGAGCTGGTCGTCCCCTGATCCAATGCCATAAGATATTTTGCCATACTGTATACCTCCTATTCCAATGCAGATGTTGCCACGATATCAATTCCGGTATCCGCAATATTGGAAATCAGGATATCCCCTACCCGTACCGGTGCTGATGCCACCGCCTTACGGAGAATCCCCATACATTCGCCAATCTTTCCCTTCGGGATTTCGCCATTTGTTTTCACGGAAACCACCTGGTTTCTTCTGCCCTCTACCCTGATTAAAGAGGTCAGTGTCCGGACAGGTGCCGTAAATTCATTCCTTGCGTAGGCCTCACCCTTCGGACAGGTATTCCCTGTAATATCAAGTGTTCCGTCATCCTTCCTCTTAACGGTAACCAGACACCCCAGCGGGCATCCGATACAGATCACCTGACTGTTTTTATCAAATCCTTCCGGAATGGTATTCTTGGATTTTGCAGGTATTTTCGGGCGGACCGCTTCTCCCCAATCCTCTTCTCCCTGTAATATATGTTCTGCCGCATATTCTCCTGCATGAACCGCTTCCTCCGATACATGATCCACCAGATCGTGCACATGAAGAACATTTCCGCAGGCAAAAACACCTTCGACCGTTGTTTCCAGCTTTGCATTAACTACAGGTCCCTGTGTCATGGAGTCCATCTGTGCACCGGCCTGGATACTCAGCTCATTCTCCGGAATCAGACCACAGGAAAGCAGAAGCGTATCACATTCCACATACTGTTCACTGCCCGGAACCGGTTTCAGGTTCTCATCCACTTTGGAAATCGTAACACCCTCAATCCGGTCTGCTCCATGAATTTCCGTTACTGTATGGCTGAGCATCAGTGGAATATCATAATCGTCCAGACACTGTGCAATATTTCTCCGTAAGCCGCCCGAATACGGCATAATCTCCGCAACCAGCTTCACCTTCGCACCCTGCAGTGTCATACGTCTTGCCATAATCAGACCGATATCTCCTGATCCTAATACAACGACACGCTTGCCCGGAAGCCTGCCCTCGATATTGACATAACGCTGTGCTGTTCCGGCAGAGAATACTCCAGCCGGACGATATCCCGGAATGTTCATGGCTCCACGGGAACGTTCCCTACAACCCATGGCAAGCACCACGGCTTTGCACTCGATCTGAAACATGCCCTGCTCCTTATTCATCGCGGTAACCACGCAGTTCTTACCGCCCTGCACATCCACCACCATCGTATTCAGCAGATACTTCACACGGGAAGCCTTTACCTTCTCTACATAGCGGTTCGCATATTCCGGTCCCGTGAGCTCTTCCTTAAAGGTATGAAGTCCGAAGCCATTGTGAATACACTGGTTCAGAATTCCACCAAGCTCTTTGTCCCTCTCAAGGATCAGAATGTCCTTAATTCCTTTTTCTTCTGCGGCAAGGGCTGCTGCCATGCCCGCAGGTCCACCACCAATCACAACAAGTTCTGCTTTCATCCTACAAGTCCTCCCCATCTTCTTCCGGAAGTACATAATAAGATCCTTCCTGTGCTTTCTGAATTCTGCTTTCATCTACCGACAATTCCCGTGCCAGAATCTCAACTACTCTCGGATTACAGAAACCTGACTGGCATCGTCCCATCCCTGCACGCGTTCTGCGCTTCACGCCATCGGTTGTCGTTGCCCCGAGCGGACGATGAATGGCATCCAGAATCTCACCTTCAGACACCATCTCACATCGGCAGATGATATTGGCATAGGCCGGATTCTGCTGAATCAGAGCATGCCGCTCTTCATCGGTTGCAAGTGCCATGCTCGGTATTCCCTTTCTTCCTGCAATAAAATTGTCCTTCTTCTGTGGCTTCAAAATCCCGGCCACGAGGTCTGCCACATATTCTCCCGTTGCCGGAGCACACGATAATCCCGGAGATTCCATGCCCGCCACATCAATAAATCTAAGCGCATCCGGCACTTCCCCGATCATAAAGTCGCCCTCTTTGTAATAAAGTCCTTCTTTATTCTTAAGCGCCGTTCCCTTTACAAGTCTTGCGCGAAGTCCTGCAAAAGAAGTAATCACCTGACGAAGCGGCACTTCCTTCACGCTTAAGGCTGCCTTTTCTTTCACAAGGTCAAGACCTGCGCTTGAGGTATCCACGCCCTCTTTGTTCTCCTGATCCTCTGCGGTGGGTCCGATCAGCAGATTGCCGTGAACCGTAGGAGTTACGAGAATTCCCTTGCCCAGTGCGGTAGGAAGCTGGAAAAGCGTATGGCTCACCATCTTTCCGACACTCTTGTCACAAAGGAGATACTCTCCCTTGCGGGGTTCGATCTCAATCTTCTGATCACTTACCATATTATGAATCCGGTCTGCATAAACCCCCGCTGCATTAATCACTACCTTTGCTTCGTAATCCTTCTGTGTCCCATCGGAAGCGGTAGTGTGGATCCGGTATGCTCCACTTCCACTGTCTTCCGGTGCTGTGTCTGCATGAATCTTCTCAATTCCGGTTACTTCCGTTCCAAGATAAAATTCCACGCCGTTCACTGCTGCATTTTCTGCAAGTGCAATCGTAAGTCCGAACGGACAGACAATTCCCCC
>ERZ779890.4402-NODE-4402-length-11754-cov-3.690828_pt1 | contig 11754 bp, 8 predicted proteins | sample MGYA00511553_ERZ779890 | MGnify/ENA primary metagenome ERZ779890 (study PRJEB29588, sample SAMEA2152064) | human gut metagenome | biome: human gut; feature: human-associated habitat; material: faeces | place: Denmark | collected 2008/2010 ...
TTCAAGGTCGGTATAGCATTTTGTTTGTTTGCTGAAAGTAATGAGTTGGCTTAATATATTGATTTGTGTACCGGGGTGGGTGATTTGTGGAAACAGCTCATAAAGTTTCCTGAGTACTTTTTCCTCATCTTTCCGGCGGTTGGTTTCATGGTAGATATTTGCCAGGCATTGATAGGCTGAGGCCTCTCCGGTCACACTCTTTATACTTTGGGCTTTTTCCAGCATTTTGGATGCTTCGTTGAAAGCGTATTCATACTGGTTATTGTATACGTAGGTGTTGATGAGTAATTTCTGTGAGTTGAAATAGACTTTCCAATATTGTATACTTTGGGCTATGGGCTTTAACAGGTTGACCCATTTGCTGATACTGTCTTGCTCGCCGTCATTATTGTAATAATAAAGGGTCTGGAAGTATGCGCCATCGCAGATGTATAACTTGTTGTTCTGCAATTTCGCCTCTTTGTATAGCTGCTGTGCATATTTGAGTGCCAGTGGAGTGTCTTGTGAGGTTAATATTATTTGGTGTAATGTTTTCAGCCGGGTAGTGTCGTGAGGTAGTGCGGATAGTACGGTCAGTAAACTGTCGGTTATGGACGTTGCATGGCTGTTGCTCCAGCCGGGCAGCATTTGTAAGATGAAAAACAGTGTGATAAGTTGCTTTTTCATAGTTCTGCCTCCTTGTTATTTGGGGTGGTGTTGGGGATAGGATGGGTGAAAACAAACCGGGAACCGTCTTTGTATTCTGTGTCAATCCAAATTTCACCGCCGAAACGCTCGACAATCAGTTGGCAGATGGACAAGCCTAATCCGCTTCCCTGCACATTCTCGTCCAGTTTTTCAAAACGATGGAATATCTTGCCTTGCTTTTCAGGAGCAATTCCGCATCCTGTATCAGTTACAGCAAATAATGCCATGCCGTCCTGCTTTTCCAAGGTCAGGGTTATGCGGCCTTCCGTCGTGAATTTGGTTGCGTTGATAAGCAGGTTGATAAGCAGTTGTTGCAAACGGGCTTCATCGGTGTATAATTCCAGCTTTCCTAAAGAAGTTTGAAATACAATGGAAGCGGAAGTCTGCTTTATCTTATCTACGGTGTCAGTAACATTTTGGCAAAGAGATACGGCATCATGGATTTCAAAACGGAATTGCATTTTTCCTCTTTCCAAACTGGATAGATCCACTACATCATCTATTAATTTTAATAGAAGGTCTGAATTTTGCTGGATAATGTCGTTACATTGTTTGCGCATCTCTGCGTCTATGTTGTTGTCGGTCAGAATAGAGGAAAAACCGGATAATGCGTTCAGGGGAGTACGAATTTCATGACTCATATTGGATAAGAGCAGGCTTTTGGCACGAATGGAATTTTCTGCGCTTTTTTGTGCCTTGTTCAGCTTTTCTCTGGATGCTGCCAAACTTTTGTTCTCCTGTTTGATGTGGAAAGCAAAGATAATGATTATGGTCAGGATGATGCTACTGCCGATAATCAGGTAAAACAACATCCGGTTTTTTTGTGTCTGGTTATCCAATTCAAGACGGTCTATCTGATATATGGTGCGCAGTAAATTTATTTGAGAAGTGTAATTATGGGCATTAATAGAGTCGCGGGTTGTTTTAATGGTCTGATATGTTTCGCAGGCCTTTTTGTATTGTCCCAACTCTTTATAGATATAGGCTATCTTTTTTCGGATTTTCAGGTAATTGTTATATGTGTCTATGCTGCTGGACTTGCTGGCAAGTTCTGTGAAAAATAGAATCGCCTTTTCATAGTCCTCTGTTTCCAGTGCATATTCGGCCTGCATATATTTCAAGATATTGTCGTAAAAATGGGAGGGAGTTCTGCTGTTGATCTTTATGGCTTCATCTATATACTCCCGGGCTTTACTCAAGTCGTTATTGCGTAGGTAATAGTATGCATGGTAGGCATAGAGAAGAAAAGGGCTGAGACATTTGCTTTCGCAAATTTCGCTCATATGCTCTAAGTATGCTTTTGCCTCGTCCATCCGTTTGAGCTTGATGAGTGTGGGAACTAATTGGATGAATATTCTTTCTTGTATTTTTTCTGCATGAGGAGTTGCTTGTAAAGTTTTCATTGCCTTTTCATACTCCTCTACGGCTTCAGGTCTCATTCCGGCATTGAGGTAGATATCTCCTAAGGCTTGATAAGAGAGAGAAATACCAATGTTGTATTTCATTAACCGTGCCTCGTCCATCATGGCGTCGGCTTTTTTTAATGCTTCTGATATTTTGGCCTGAAGGGAATAAGCATATACAGCCATTTGTTTCATAAGAAACATATTTCTGTAATCTTTCTTTTGTCGGAGAGAGTCTACGATTTCCTCTTCCCATTCAATGATGTTGGTTGTTGTTGCGTCTTGGGAGTAGGCAAGATTATTGTTCATTAAGTCTTTTACCAGACGAAGATGTTTGCTACTCATTTCAGCGGAGGCTGAAAAAGCCCAAGGAGATATTCCAAGCAGTAAGAAGATTAAGATTAGGTTTGTTTTGTATGCTTTCACTTTCTTATCCTTTACATTGCACGAAAAATAGTAACATGTGGCAAATTTAAATAAAAAAGAGCAGAATAATCTAATTTATCCCGCTCTTTTTTAGATACTTGTTCTTATCTCTTATCACTATTTCTCATGCGAGAGTTTAACTGTTCATACTCATCAAGAACTCGTCATTGTCCTTGGTCTTTTCCATGCGGTCTTTTACGAAGTCCATTGCCTCTATCGGGTTCATGTCGGCAAGGTACTTACGGAGAATCCACATGCGATCCAGCGTTTGTTTGTCTTGCAGCAGGTCGTCGCGGCGGGTGCTGGAGGCAACGATGTTGACTGCCGGGAAGATACGCTTGTTAGACAGGTTGCGGTCGAGTTGTAATTCCATGTTACCCGTACCTTTGAACTCTTCAAAGATGACTTCATCCATTTTGGAACCGGTATCAATTAGCGCTGTTGCAAGAATAGTCAGCGAACCTCCTCCTTCAATGTTGCGGGCAGCACCGAAGAAACGTTTCGGTTTGTGCAGCGCATTAGCGTCTACACCACCGGAGAGGACTTTACCGGAGGCGGGAGAAACAGTGTTGTAAGCTCGTGCCAGACGTGTAATGGAGTCAAGGAAGATAACAACGTCATGTCCACATTCTACCATTCTTTTGGCTTTTTCCAAAACGATGCCTGCTATTTTTACGTGACGTTCTGCAGGTTCGTCGAAAGTGGAAGCGATAACTTCTGCATTTACGGTACGTGCCATGTCGGTAACTTCTTCCGGACGTTCGTCAATCAGCAGCATAATCATGTAAACTTCGGGATGGTTGGCTGCAATTGCGTTGGCAATATCTTTCATTAAGATAGTCTTACCGGTTTTGGGCTGGGCTACGATTAATGCACGCTGCCCTTTACCGATAGGGGCAAAAAGGTCTACTACGCGGGCCGACATGGAATCGGAATATCCACCTTTGCAAAGTCTGAACTTTTCGTCAGGGAAAAGTGGGGTGAGATGTTCAAACGGTACGCGGTCGCGCACGAAAGCCGGATCGCGCCCGTTAATCTTGGACACTTTTACCAGCGGGAAATATTTTTCACCTTCCTTTGGAGGACGGATCACACCTTCCACTACATCACCGGTCTTTAAGCCGAACAGCTTGATTTGTGATTGTGAAACATAGATGTCGTCAGGAGAAGAAAGGTAGTTATAATCGGATGAGCGCAAAAAACCATAACCGTCCTGCATGATTTCCAATACGCCGGTTCCGGTAAGTATATCGTCGAATTCATATGCCTTTTCACGTTCTGCTACCGGCTTGCGTTCCGGAGCAGCATAATTGTTGTCATTACTGTTCTGCTGTTGTGCGGGACGCTGCTGCTGTGCAGGACGTTGGCTGTTGTTATTGTTACGATTGTTATTGTATGGAGTGTTGTTGTCGCGGAGACGAAGACGGGGGCGCTGTTGTTGCGGTTGCTCTGCTACGGGAACGGGAGTTTCTGCTTTGGTGGCCTCAAACTTGCCGATGAGTTCCGATGGTAATTCTATTTTTTCGGTAGGCAGATCCTCGATGGGGATGAAATCGTCCTCTACTTCCGGTAAAACGGGCGTTTCATCTGGTGTCGGTTGTGGAGCAGCTGGGGTTACTTTCGGTTCGGCTTTCTTTATTTCCGCTTTTTGGGGTTCTGCAACTTCTGCTTTAGTTTCCGTCTGGGCAGTCTTGGATACTTCAGTTACGGGGGCCGCTTCTTGCTTTACTTTACGAGGACGTCCCGGTTTGCGTTTGGGAGCTTCGGTCTCTGTTGCGGGAGTTGAGGAAGCAGCCGTCTCTTTAGCTGTCTCTACTGTTTGTGCAGAAGTTTGTGTGGCAGGTGTTTCTCCTGTTTTTCCTTTTGTAAGCTCGCCGTTTTTATTGGCTGTGAACACCTTGTCCGTTCCTTCTTTCTTAACTGTTACGCGAGAACGTTTTTGTTTGTCCCCCTTACGTTCTTCTTTTAATTTGTCGGCAGCTACTTTCTTGGTTGCTCCTGCAATAGCTTGCTCGTCAAGGATCTTGTAGACAAGTTCTTCTTTCTTGAGAGAATCTGTTTTTTTGATACCAAGCTCTTGGGCAATAGCTTGCAATTCCGACAAATTTTTGTCGTTTAATTGAATGATATTATACATACAGTATATGTGTGAATGGTTTTTTACTTATTTGGTAAGTCTACCTTGTAAATTATGATTTAATAGGGATATTTATTATTGAACCGGAAATCTGGTTAACAATCCTCACCTCAGTAAGGAGTTACAGAATGTTTCAACGGTGCAAAGGTAATAATAATTTTTGGTTTCATAAATAAATCGTCTTTTTTTTAATTTTAAAAGTCTATCTTTGTTCCATTATCATCAAGAAATAGATTTATGAATATATGCGCAGTTCATTTAGTTACTTTTTCGCCTACCCATACCTCTAAACAAGTGGGCGAGGCAATTGTTCGAGGTACAGGTGTTTCTGAAATAATGAAAACGGATCTGACTTTGCACCCGGCAGGAAAGCTGGAAATACCGGAAAATACTTTAGCAGTAATTACCGTTCCCGTATACGGTGGAAAAGTGGCACCTTTGGCATTGGAACGGATGAAGGATATTCATACTTCGGGCGCACCGGCGGTGTTGGTTGTTGTTTATGGTAACCGGGCCTATGAAAAGGCGTTGGTGGAGTTGGATGCATTTGCGTCGGAAAGAGGGTTTAAAGTAATTGCAGGAGGAACGTTTGTTGGCGAACATTCATACAGTACGGAGCAGAATCCCATAGCAGTAGGACGGCCGGATGTGGATGATCTGCAATTTGCGGAGACATTTGGCGCTAAAATACGGACAAAGATTGAAACTGCAGCCGAAATGGATAAATTATATGCTGTCGATGTCAACCGTATTCAACGTCCTTATCAGGCATTTTTTCCGTTATTCCGTTTTTTGCGGAAAGTGGTGAAACTGCGTAAAGGCGGTGTGCCCATGCCTCGTATTCCGGCAGTCGGTACAGAACTTTGCAATCACTGTGGATATTGTGCGGTGCATTGTCCGGCAAGTGCCATCAAGAAAGGTGATGAGTGTTACACTGATGCGGAAAAGTGTATCCGTTGCTGTGCCTGTATAAAAGGTTGCCCGCAAAAAGCTCGTACATTTGATACGCCATTTGCCGCTCTGCTTGCCGATTGTTTCAAGAGACAGAAAGAAAACAGGATTATCTTATGAAAGTTACAAAGGAAACTTATATTTAAGGTACAAACGTCTTTTCATGTCTTGAATAAAGAGAATAGGAGTTACCGTTTTTTCTTAATAATGTGGATTATGAGCACGCGTTGTGTGGAGGAATCAACGCGGAAGCGGTTGTCTGTCCTTTCGCCTACTAACCAGATAATGTCTTTGCCGCAACACAACACCCATTGTTGTTCTTTGCGCAGGAGGGAAAACTTCCGGTCGGTCATGTAGTCACTTACTTTTTTTCTGCCTTTCATGCCGAATGGGGTAAAGACATCGCCTTGCTGCCAAAGCCGTAGGGAAAGGGGATGCAGAAGCTTGTCAGCATCAAAACAGGCGACTTCTTTATCGCGGGGAATGATGAAGTCCGGGGTGAGAGAGTATTTTTCCATTGCCAGCAAGGGTTGTTCAACCTGTTGATACGCTTCAATTAAAAGGTACTTACGATCTTTCACAACGCGCCAGTGTTCCGAAGAAAAGGTTTTTCCCGGTTGTCCTTCCAACGCCCGGTATATATCTCTGATTTGAGCAGCATTGAAACCGAGCGGATATAATATTTCAAACAATAATGTTTCGGGAGCAGTTTCTTGCATCAGAGCGTCAATGCATATTCCCTCTGTTGTTTGCACCCGCTTTGTTGCTTCTTCTATGCTTTTCTTATATATGATGGATACTTCGCTTAGATGTTCGGCTGTATTGAAAATACTTTCTTTGACGGAAGGATTGATTTCCTGCATCATGGGGAGCAGGTTAAGCCGTATTTTATTACGGGTATATTCATCTTGCAGATTGGTGCTGTCTGTTACATAGTCCTGTCCTGTGCGGTTCAGGTAATTAATAATTTCTTTGCGGTCCAGACAAAGGAGAGGGCGTACGATGTGCCCGTTCTTGGGGCGTATTCCCCTTAAGCCGTTAATTCCTGTGCCGCGGATTAAGTTTAGCAGAAGAGTTTCTACGCTGTCATCCCGGTGATGAGCTACGGCAATGACATTGGCACCGCTTTTTCGGCGTATTTCTTCAAACCATTCGTAACGTAGTTCCCGCGCTGCCATTTCAATGGAGATATGTCGTTCTTCGGCTGTACGTACAGTATTAAAATGGACGATATGTAATGGAACTTGCCGCTTTGCACATAGTTGACAGACAAATGCCTCGTCTCTGTCAGATTCTTTGCCGCGGAGGTGGAAATTGCAGTGTGCGGCTTCGCAGTTGTACCCCAACGTTTGCAACAAACACAACAGCGCAACGGAGTCGGCTCCACCACTCAAGGCTATGATTACTTTGTCCGTTGGCATAAAAAGCCGTTTCTGATTGATGTATTGTGCTACTCTTTCCTGTTCCATGGGGGCAAATATACATGTTTCTTATTGAATTTTACTATTTCCGTATGGAAACATCGCTCGGAGTGATGTATGTGCTACGCGTTTATTTCCTTAAGTCTCTTCTTATTTAAAAACATTCTAAATTATTTGCGCTGTATGAACTTATCTTTTATCTTTGCGGCAAAAATAAAGAAAGACAGAAGACTATGCGTTTGTCCGAATTGAAAACCGGTGAAAAAGGTGTAATTGTTAAAGTACTGGGACATGGTGGTTTCCGTAAGCGAATCGTAGAAATGGGATTTGTCAAGGGAAAAACGGTGGAGGTACTGCTGAATGCCCCTTTGAAGGATCCTGTTAAGTACAAGGTAATGGGATATGAAATATCATTGCGGCATCAGGAAGCTGAAATGATTGAGATTGTTGGCGAACAGGAAATGCTCCGGGATGCGGTACATCTTGATTATCACGAGGGGATGAGCGAGGATATGCGTCTGAGTGAAGAAGAACTGAAACGTATCGCTTTGGGCAAACGTCGTACTATTAATGTAGCTTTGGTGGGAAATCCCAATTGTGGCAAGACGTCTCTTTTTAATATTGCTTCGGGTTCGCACGAGCATGTAGGGAATTATAGCGGTGTAACCGTAGATGCCAAAGAAGGCTATTTCGACTTTCAGGGCTATCACTTCCGCATTGTAGACTTGCCGGGAACTTATTCTCTTTCTGCATATTCTCCTGAAGAAATTTATGTTCGTCACCACATTATCAATGAAACGCCGGATATTATAATCAACGTAGTGGATTCTTCCAATTTGGAACGTAATCTGTATCTTACTACCCAGCTGATTGACATGAATGTACGTATGGTTATTGCGCTCAATATGTACGATGAACTGGAAGCGAGTGGTAATACGTTGGATTACGTAAAGCTTGGACAATTGTTCGGCGTGCCGATGCTGCCTACTATTAGCCGAACCGGGAAGGGGATTGAACAGCTTTTTCATGTTATTATCGGTATTTACGAAGGCGGAGACTTCTTGGATAAGAAAGGGAAAGTGCGTGCTGAAATACTGAATGACCTGCGCAATTGGCACAAGGAATATGTGCCCGATCATGATTTTGGGACTCACAAGGAGGAGAAGGAACATCCGGTTGGCTTTTACCGCCATATTCATATCAATCATGGGCCTGAACTGGAACGGAGCATTGAGGAGGTGAAGCGCGTTATCAGCGTCAATGAAAACATACGGTATAAATATTCTACTCGTTTTTTGGCTATCAAGTTGCTGGAAAATGACGGTGACTTGGAGAAAATAGTACAGGAGTTTCCTAATGGAAAAGATATTATTGAAGTTCGTAATCGTGAAGAGCAACGCCTTCGCAATGCGATAAACGAGGACAGCGAGCAGGCCATTACGGATGCTAAATACGGTTTTATTTCCGGTGCACTTCGTGAAACCTATGTCGACAATCATGAAGATACGGCACGTACCACGCGTGTGATAGACTCGATTGTGACGCATCGCGTATGGGGGTACCCTATCTTTTTTCTGTTCCTGTATCTGATGTTTGAAGGAACATTTATACTGGGGGACTATCCTATGCAGGGTATTGAATGGCTGGTAGGGGTACTGGGCGATTGGGTGAGGAATAACATGTCAGAAGGTCCGCTGAAAGACTTGCTGGTTGACGGAATCATTGGTGGTGTAGGCGGGGTTATCGTCTTCCTGCCGAATATTTTGATTTTGTATTTTTTCATTTCTTTAATGGAAGATTCCGGATATATGGCGCGTGCAGCTTTTATTATGGATAAGATAATGCATAAAATGGGATTGCATGGTAAGTCTTTCATTCCTTTGATTATGGGATTTGGTTGCAATGTGCCGGCCATTATGGCTTCACGAACCATTGAGAACCGTAAAAGTCGGCTGGTAACCATGCTCATCAATCCGTTGATGTCATGTAGTGCTCGTTTGCCTATTTATTTGCTGTTGGTGGGGGCGTTCTTTCCCAATAATGCCAGTCTGGTATTATTGGTAATTTATGCTATCGGTATTTTGCTGGCGGTAGTTATGGCGCGGCTTTTCTGTCGTTTTCTGGTGAAGGGAGACGATACGCCGTTTGTTATGGAGCTTCCCCCTTACCGCATACCCACATCCAAGTCTATTTTCCGCCATACTTGGGAGAAAGGTGCGCAGTATTTACGTAAAATGGGGGGAATCATTATGATAGCTTCCATTGTTATATGGGCTTTAGGATACTATCCGAACCATGACGCATATACAGATGTGGCCGAACAACAGGAAAATTCTTATATCGGTAGGATAGGTAAGGCCATGGAGCCGGTGATAAAACCGTTGGGCTTCGATTGGAAGCTGGGCATTGGTATTCTTTCTGGTGTAGGAGCTAAGGAATTGGTGGTAAGTACACTTGGCGTACTGTATGCAGATGACGCCGAAGCTGATGCGGTGAGTTTGGGTGAACGTATCCCGATTACTCCTTTGGTGGCTTTTTGCTATATGGTGTTTGTACTGATTTATTTTCCATGTATCGCTACACTGGCTGCCATTAAAGGAGAATCAGGAAGTTGGAAGTGGGCATTGTTTACAGCAGTGTACACCACTGTGCTTGCATGGGTAGTGGTCTTTGCTATTTATCAGATAGGAGGAATGTTTGGATGAATAATTGGCAGAATTGGGCAGTAGCCCTTATTTTATTACTGTGTATTGTCCGTATAGGGCAGAGTATTTATTCTTTTTTTCGTGGAGTGAAGGAAAAACGTAATCCTTGTGCAAATTGTGCAACTGGCTGTGAATTAAAGAATTTATATGAGAAGAAACGTTCGGAGTGTAGTGAAGAAAGAAAAGAAACAAATAACCAGACAAAAACAGAAGAAAAAATCTATGGTGTTGGAGAAACAACAACATATAAAAAAGACGGTCAAGAACGTGTTCACTTCACTGTAAATTCAGTAAGTAATACCAGTGATCGCAATGAATTTGCGGATAGTCAACCAGAACAAGTCATTATCATTCATTATTCTTATGAAAATATAGCCAGTGAAGAAGATGTTTATTTTTCAAGTGTTAATTTTAAAGTGATTGATGAAGGAGGTAATGTCTGTGAAACCTACCCTGCATCCATTAATACGTATCCTCAAATGGCCCCTGCCGGGACAAAAAGTGAAGGGGAAGAAGCTTATGGTTTAAAACAACAAAGTTCTAAAATTAAACTAGTTGTTGATTTAGATTATTTTGGAAATAAAGTGACTTATGAACTACCAATTCAATAATAAAGTATGAGAGGTTAGCAATCTATAATAAGTTTAAATTGTAGTTTACTTATTTTAGATTGCTTTTTGTATAAATTTTATTTTATTTTTCCACCATATTCCTTTTGTAAAAATAAAAACCAATTTATAGGAGGAAACGAAATGAACAACAAAATCGAATCATTAAAGAAAGAACTGAAGGCTGCTTATGTGGATGGATACGTGGAAGAGGATTATGCTGCACAGGATGCAAGAAAAGACATCTTATCTTTTGCAGCAGATGTTATTGCAGGTCTTTTCCATGAACGTCTTGACAAAGAAGAGGTTGCAGAGTCTATTTTTTCAATAAACTTATGCAGCGACAATACTTTTTAACTCCAAGAAGTGTGAGACATTATAAAGCAATTCATGCATTTGCAGAAGCTTTAACTATTATTGATAAGATGCACTGCGAAAATCAGGATGATATTCCCGATGTTATGGCAGACTATTTTTCAACTGCAGCGGTATATGATGACTCCGTTTATAACGTATCGTATTTGAATGTTAAATTCGACATTTGTGTTGGACGAAATGCATCAGGATATAAATTTTATACATACCCTGATCCCACTGTTAATGTATTAGAATCTTATACATTCCCTGATTCCACTGCTAATGTATTTAGCAAAGAATGCAGACATATTGATTCTCTTTCAGCATCAGAATTAGATGAAGCTTACAAACTTGCAAAAGCAGCAATAGATAAAGAGAAGGAATCAAATGAAGCTCGCAAACTTGCAAAAGCAGAAATGAATAAAGAGAAGGAATCAAATAATCCTGCTCTTTCTAAGGCGGATGACAACACTTCGAAGCTGGAATTTGCAAAAGAAAACCTTGAGAATCTTCTTACACACCTGCTTGATCTGAACAGCAATCCAACAGATCAGTCCCCTCTTGATCAGTTAAAAGGCAAATACTGTTCGATTGAAAGCAAATTAGAGGCCAACAATATTTATGTTGTTGTATACGGCAATATCAGTGTGAAAATTTTGATCAAGCAGAACCAGGACGGCACATACCATTTCAAAAGGATTGGAAAAGTGTATGTTCTCGGAGCCGACGGAAAGTATGCTTGTGACCTGCCAAAGGAAGATTTGAGAGAAATCGAAGAACGTGTGAGCAAAGATACTGCCGGATACGACAAGCCAACCAAAAAAGACAGTGATGAAAATGATGAATGCAGTGAATCAGAAGCGTCATTCTCTCCTGAAAAAGCGCTTGAATCAGCAATTTCACGGTTGAAGGACAAAATTTCGGAGAAAACAGGTGTTGATCCGGATAAGATTGATGTTGAAATCCGAAAAGTTGATCTGGGTTCCTTATTCAAAAAAATAATGGAAGACCACAGTGATTTATCCGATGATGAAGAATAATTGTTCAGAAAAGAGATTC
>ERZ779890.4406-NODE-4406-length-11750-cov-39.412142_pt1 | contig 11750 bp, 4 predicted proteins | sample MGYA00511553_ERZ779890 | MGnify/ENA primary metagenome ERZ779890 (study PRJEB29588, sample SAMEA2152064) | human gut metagenome | biome: human gut; feature: human-associated habitat; material: faeces | place: Denmark | collected 2008/2010 ...
TTGACATTACGTTAATTCCGTAGGTATGAAGCCATTTCACGCAGGTTTTGCCCATGTAGTCTTCGGGGTCGTCACCGAGCATTGCTATCATTGCGGTATCGGACGGGGTTTTACTTTCCCAGTATGCGCCGTAAAAGCCGTCGGCTTCGGTGTCAAAATGCAGATGTTTCATAGGTTGCTCCGTTTCACTTTGGTTAGTTTTGTCTAACCAAAGTATATCACCGAAATGACAGGATGTCAAGAAAGAACGGAATGCAGGCACAAATTTTACATTGTCGGATCTTACACAACATTAAGCCCGGCGGCAAATCGCTTGACAAATAAACAGCACAATGATATAATTTAAACATAGTTAAGTATTAAGATACAGTTTATTATCCGTGGGCGATATACATTGATATCAAGGCGGTATACATATATTGATATCAGGCACAGCTCATGGCGGGCTGTGCCTTTTTGCGTTTTAGATTAAGGAGAGGGTTTTATGAAGCTAAAAAAATGGCTGCTCGGTTTTGCAACCTTTGCGGCGATGGTTGTGATCTGTGCGGTGTGTGCAGGGGCGGAGACTTATGGGGATTTTGAGTACAGCGTACTTGATGACGGTATGGTGGAGATTACTGATTATAATGGTAGTGCGGAAAAAGTTGATATTCCGGAGAAGATCAACGGGAAGAGCGTGACGAGTATAGGCAATGGGGCTTTCAAAGATTGCACAAGTCTTATAAGTATAACAATACCTGACAGTGTGACGAGTATATGCAATTATGCTTTCAGCGGTTGTAAAAGCCTTACAAGCATAACGATACCGGGCAGTGTGACAAAGATAAGCTATAACGTTTTCAACGGGTGTACAAGTCTTACAGCGATAAATGTTGCTACGGAAAATCAGAATTATGTTTCAGTGAATGGCGTTCTGTACAATAAAGATACAACTGTTTTAATATGTTATCCTGCCGGAAAAAAAGATAAAAATTATAAGATACCTGATGGAGTGACGAGTATCGGTAGTTTTGCTTTCAGCGGTTGCGCAAGTCTTACAAGTGTGACGATACCGGACGGTGTGACGAGTATAGGCGATAGTGCTTTCGGTAAATGCACAAGCCTTACAAGTATAACGATACCGGACGGTGTGACGAATATAGGCGCTAGTGCTTTCAATAATTGCTCAAGCCTTACAAGTATAACGATACCGAACAGTGTGACGAAGATACGCGGATATGCTTTCAGCGGTTGTACAAGCCTTACAAGTGTGACGATACCGGACAGTGTGACAATTATAAGCATGAGTACTTTCAGTGATTGCACAAGCCTTACTAGTATAATGATACCGAACAGTGTGACGAGTATAGTCTATAGTGCTTTCTATAATTGCACGAGCCTTACAAGTATAACTATACCGGACAGTGTGACGAGTATAGGTGATAGCGCTTTCTATGGTTGCTCAAGTCTTACAAGTATAACGATACCGAACGGTGTGATGGAGATAGGCTGGTGTGCTTTTGCAGACTGCTCAAGCCTTACTAGTATAACGATACCGAACAGTGTAACGGAGATAGGCAGTAGTGCTTTCAGCGGTTGTTCAAGCCTTACAAGTATAACGATACCGAACAGTGTGACAGAGATAGGTGTTTATGCTTTCAAAGGTTGCACAAGCCTTACAAGTATAACGATACCGAACAGTGTGACGAGTATAGGTGATAGTGCTTTCGGGGGTTGCTCAAGCCTGACAGAAATTAAAGTTGCATCTGAAAATTCAAATTATGTTTCTGTAAATGGCGTTCTGTACAATAAATATAAAACTGCTATAGAATGTTATCCTGCCGGGAAAAAGGGTAATAATTATAAGATACCTGACGGTGTGACGTGGATAGGCGATTATGCTTTCTATGGTTGCTCAAGCCTTACAAGTATAACGATACCGAACGGTGTGACGAGTATAGGCTATAGTGCTTTCATCGATTGCACAAGCCTTACAAATATAACGATACCGAACAGTGTGACGAATATAGGTGATAGTGCTTTCTGGGGTTGCTCAAGCCTTACAGCAATTTATATTGCAGTTGATAATAAGAATTATACATCGGTAAACGGTGTGTTGTTTAACAAAGATAAAACTGCGTTGATATGCTATCCTGCCGGAAAAACAGATAAGAGTTATAATATACCGAATAGTGTGACAAGTATCGGTGATCACGCTTTCAATGGTTGCTTAAGCCTTACAAGCGTAACGATACCGAACAGTGTGACGAGTATAGGCGATTGGGTTTTCACCGATTGCTCAAGCCTTACGGCAATAAATGTAAATACAGGCAATAAGAATTACACATCGGTAAACGGCGTTTTATTCAACAAGGATAAAACTAAGTTGATATGCTATCCATCTGAAAAAGTCGATAAAAGTTATACGATACCGAACAGTGTGACGGAGATAAGCAGTGGTGCTTTCAGCGATTGTAAAAGCCTTACAAGTATAAAGATACCGAACAGTGTGACAAGTATAGGCGAAAATGCATTTGGATATTATTATGACGAAAGCATGCACTGTAGCATGAAATACGATGATTTTAAAATCTACTGCAACATTGGCACAGCTGGCGAACGGTACGCAAAAGAAAATGGCTTTGACTATGAGCTTATTACAGTCGAAAAACCTGCCAACGTTACCGGCTTCAAGGTTAAGTCAATATTCAGCACCAATGTAACATTGCAGTGGAACAAGAACAGTGCCGCAAGCGGTTACGAGATAGAGCAGTACAAGAGTGGCAAGTGGACTAACGTTGCAAAGATAACAAGCAATGCGACAACATCTTATACCGTCAAGGGATTAGCGGCAGGAACAGCAGGATACAAGTTCCGTATGAGAGCGGTTAAGGACGGTGCTTACAGCGATTATACGTCAGTATTGACTGTAAATACCAATCCTTACGGCGTAGGCGGATTCAAGTGTTCGTCAAAGACAAGCACCTCTGTTACATTGAAGTGGAACAAGGGTACGACAGCGAGCGGTTACCAGTTACAGCAGTACAAGGATGGCAAGTGGGTAACTATTTATACGGGTACTAAGGCTACCAACACAAGCTATACTGTTAAAAAGCTCAAGGCAGGCACTGCCGGCTACAGATTCAGAATCAGAGCTTACAAGACTTACGGAAATACTAAGCAGTACGGCTCGTGGAGCAGTGAAGTTAAGGTTAACACCAATCCTTACGGTGTTGGAGGTTTCAAGTGTTCTTCAAAGTCAAGTACCTCTGTTACATTAAAGTGGAACAAGGGCACAACGGCAAGTGGTTACCAGTTACAGCAGTACAAGGGCGGCAAGTGGGTAACTATCTACACCGGCACTAAGGCTACCAATACAAGCTATACTGTTAAAAAGCTCAAGGCAGGTACGGCAGGCTACAGATTCAGAATAAGAGCGTACAAGACCTACGGAAACACTAAGCAGTACGGCTCGTGGAGCAGTGAAGTTAAGGTAAACACCAATCCTTACGGAGTTGGCGGATTCAAGGCTAAATCCACAGCCAAGAATTCAATAACGCTCGGCTGGAACAAGGGTACGACCGCAAGCGGCTACCAGTTACAGCAGTATAAGGGCGGCAAATGGGTGACTGTTTACACGGGTACTAAGGCTACTTCTACAAGCTGTACGGTCAAGAGTTTAAAGGCAAATACAAGCTATAAGTTCAGAATAAGAGCGTATAAGACTTACGGAAATACTAAGCAGTATGGCTCGTGGAGCGGTACGCTGACAGTCAGGACGAAGAAGTAAAAGCATTATAAATTAATAGCAAAGGGCATCGGTCGGAAACGGTCGGTGTCCTTTTTTGAATCAAATTTACAAGAAAAACAGGGTAGGGGATGAAATGAATATTGCGTAATAAGCAAAAAAATCCACCGCCCGAAAGCAGTGGATTTCTTTATATTCGGTTTTGCCAAATCGCACAAATTCTGAATTTGCATTATCATATTGCTACCGCCGGTAACGGATATTACGCAAATTGCCGATTTTCGGAACGGCGGAATTTGAAACGGCACATTGCCGTCCGCCGTTCTGCTAATCTTAGCTGACCGCCGACAATTCCAAAGGCGGAATCTGAAGCGGCTCACAGCCGCCCGCCCGCACGCTCAGGCTCTGGATTTTATTATGTCGACCATTTCGCCGACGTTCTTCATCGAAGAAACCTCGCCCATCTTGAAACGGATGCCGAATTCGTCTTCTACAGCGGAGATGAGGTTGATATGCTCGAGGCTGTCCCAGTCCTCTATATCATCTGCTGTTGTTCCTGCTTCGACCTCGATATCGTCATCGTCGAATACGTTTCTGAAAACCTCGTTTAATCTTTCGTAAATTTCCTGCTCGCTCATTTTACTTGTTCCTTTCTACAGTAATATACTTGTTTTTAGGCTCGTAGCCCGAAAGCGAAAGCTCCCATACGGTGTTGCCGTCTGCGTCCTCGCTGACCTTCGTAAAGCCGAAGTCGCCGTACAGCTCTTTCACCATTTTATTCTTTGCGGTGGGGTAATAATATCCCTTTACCGTCTTAAGTCCACGCTGTTTTGCTCTGTCGCAGAGATTGTCGAGCATTGCGTATTCCATATCACGCTTAAGCACACGGCAACTCATAAGCCATAAATCTATGTCGAGCGTATCGCCGTTCACCTTTCCGATAACTACCGATACTATGCCGTTGTCACCGAACTTATCGGCAAGCCTGCCGTACAGCCTGATATAGCTGTCATCTGCAAATACCTGCTCCATTTCTGCGGTCGTAAAACGCTTTGTGGTGAGGTTGAACTGGTTGCTCTTGTTTGTAAGCTGTGTTATGCGAGGGAGATAGACGGGCAGGAAGTCATCTATCACAGCCACCATCTCAAGACTGTGAAGATACTCGCCGTAGTCGGTGAACTGTGCCTGCTGTGCGGCTCTTACCGCATTCTCCTTGTACATTTCGTTACGCTTTAAATCATCGCTTGAAAAAGCGGTTATCTCAAAGAAGCGTGAGCGGTCGACCACTCTTATATAATCCTCCGGCCGCTCCATTTCGGGAACGGCTACTGTAGGCAACTGTGCGGAAACTATCGCACGCTCGGCAGGGTTATCATCAAGGAATACAAGCGCATCCTGTCCGATGTTGAGTCCTGTCGCTATTGCCTCGATATTTCTGTCCTTGTTATCCCAGTTTGCCTTTATCATTATGAAATCATCGGGTTTTAAACTGCCCTCGGGGTGATTAAGACCTGCAAGGGCGTTTTCTTCGTCATTCTTCGAGCAGACGGTGAGCATTACGCCTGTATCCTTCACAAGTCCGAGATACTTCTGGAATTCGGCATAGACCTGTCCCATATGGGTTTCCTGTCCGATTTCGATACCGTCAACACCGTCATCTCCGACAACTCCGCCCCATAATGTATTATCAAGGTCAAGTACAAGCGCTTTCTTGTTCTTGCCGAATACCGACTTTATTATTGCCGCTAAGTTGAAAGCAAAGTCGGGAATCGCAGGAACGCACATTGCGTACTTGTACAGGTGCCAGTAGGACGGCTCGCTCCACTTGTCAAGACCGTAGCAGGCGCTGACATAGTTTATATCATTGATATAAAAACTCTCGTGCGATGCGGCATAATCGGCAAACGCCGTGTTCAGCCTGTTTATGAAGTTCACTCTGCCTCGGCAGTCAAACGCATCACGGTTGCCCATAAGCCTGAAATACGGCTGTTCAAAGTTATTCTGTATAACGGGGCAGTGGTAGCGCTCGGCTATCTTTTCCCACATTGTTTCAAAATATTTCATCTGCTCGGCAAAAAGAGCGTCTGTCTGCTCCTTGCTGTCGGTTATCGCAGGATATTTCAGAATATTGCGGTTGGACGTGTGAACGAAAATAAGGTCGGGTGAGAAGCTGTCAAGCTCCTCATTTCCGAATACCGCATCCTGCCAGTAGCGGTTGTACTCCGACTCGTAGAAGGTCGGCTCGATGCCGTAGTTCAGCAGGAATAATTCGAGCATATTAATTATATCATTCGTGGTTGAGCCGCCGAGAACGGCGATTTTTTTCTTTATGCGCACACTGCCGTCTGACAGGAGCTGTCTTTTTATAGCGCGTTTCTTTTTCAGCAGATAACCGCTGTCGAAGGGGTATTCAAGTTCTTTCATGTAATCTTCCTTAAATGTTTCTTATATATGAGAAATAGTCGCAGTTGCCGCCTGCAACGGTATAGGCGCAGTTTGCAAACAGCAGATCGGTCGCATCGACCTGCTTGCAGAATTTTATTGCGTTTACCTCGCAGTAGCGCAGGTCAAGCACATAGATATTATCAAAGCTCTCGGTGAAGAACGGGATAAGCCCGTTGCCGTAGCTTTCCTTGATAACGACCAGATTTCTGCCTGTCTTTGCATTGGTCTTTATATGGGCGATGAGATCGTCACTGCCTAAAAACGACAGGTAGTAATAGCTTGCGTTGTCGCAAAGAAAAAGGCTGCTGTCATAGCCGTTGCTGAAATAGCGGTCATAATATGTGGTTTTCAGCTTATCCTCGTTCGGAGAATAGTAGACCGCATAGGTTTCGGGGTCATTGTTAAGGTGTTCGTCGGAAGAGTAATAATACATCGAGCCGACATAACCGCCGCAGGTTTCCTTGCGGTATTTTTTTATATCGGGTACCTTTACTCCTGCCGTTTTGCAGAATACCTGTGCGGCATAATATGCGCCGAGCGGCATCCAGTGGTGGTCCGTCCTCGAGTATATCTCCTCTGAGGTGTGCTTTGACAAGGTATCGTACACGCTGACGTTTGTAACGCCTGTGCTTTTAAGTCCGCTTTCGATATAATCTATCTTATCCTTCTGAAGCTCGGTGTAGCCCTTGTATTCGGTCGGATTGTAGAAATCGACAGATGTCGGTATTACCATAGAATATACCGTTACTTCGGGAAGCGCCGACTGGAACGCCTTTACATCGGTCATATATTGGTCGCAGTAGCCGTATGTACCGCCGTAGAACATAATTCCACGGTAGTGATTATCCATTCCTGCGACTAATATACCGTTGTCGCCTATCGCCCTGTAGCTGTTTATATCGCTGTTTTCCGCAGGCGCAGAACTTTCGGGCGATGATGTTGCATCTGAGGGAGCGGCGGTGGTTTCGATATTTAAAGCGGAGGTTTCTTCGGCAGAAGTATCCGGTGGTAACGTTTTGGGAGCGGAGGTATCGGGCTGTCCGGTTTCTTCGCTTTCGGTGTCCGAAGGAGGTTCCGATGATACGGGGTCGGGTGGTAGGGTGTATGCCGATGTGTCCTTGCCGCTTGCGTTGCTGTCAGGGAAAACCTCCGAGCATCCGCAGGCGAGCGATAATGCCAATATAAGCGCTGTTATCTTCGGGAGCTTTTTCATATTGCTCCTCCTTTCAGAAAACCTGTCAGAGATTTACTTTGAAAGCAGGTTGTTCTTTATACCCTCTGCATTTTCACCGACAGCGGAGAATGTACACATTGTGAACAGAACGTCGGTAATGCCGTTATCCTTAATAAAGTCAGGTGCGTAAAGGTCAAAGTAGCGGATGTCGCAAACGTAGATTTCCTCAAAGGAATCTATAAAGAAGGGAACTTCGGCATTGCCGTAGCTGTCCTTGAAGATGCAGAGCTTTCTGCCGTTCTTGTTTGCGGTTTCTATCTTTACTATCTTCTGATCGCCGCCCATAAAGGTCGAATATGCGCCGCTTGCGGGCTGATCTACAAATATGCTGTGGAACTGTGTGAACTGCTCGTCAGCCTTGAAGTCGGTGGTATAATAGGTGGCGGTGTACTCTGTAGAGGGGATATAGTAGGTGAAGGTATCGGGGTCGTTTTTGATACGCTCGTTATACTCGGTAAATGCGTACATTGTTCCGACAAAGCCTTCTATCGTTTCCGTCTTGTAGGTCGAAAGCTCCTTTACGGGTACCTGTGCCATTTCACAGAAAGCCTTTGCCGCATAATATGCGCCGAGAGGTTCCCAGTGGTGATCGGTACGGGTATAGATGTACTCGTTTGTGTGCGCCTCAAGTGCGGCATATCCGTCAACGTTTATCACGTTCACCAGTTTGTTTGCAATGCTGTTTATCGAATCCCTGTGGCTTGCGTTGTATTTTTCGTAGCCTTCGGGGAGGTAGTATGCACCTGCTGTAGGCACTACCATATTGAATACGTTTACCGATGAGCCTACCTTTTCCTTGAACTCGTTAAGGTATGACGCATAGTTTGCGCCGTCGCCGCCGCCGTAAAGGGAGATGCCCCATGTATGACCGTCTATGTCAACGACAAGCTGGCCGTTTGTCTGAACGCCGTCAACGCCGACAGGCTTCTTGTTTTCGGACGATGATTCATCGGAGGAAGCTGTGCTTTCTGAAGTTGCGGATGAATTATCGCTTGTCGTATCGCTTTTTGTATTATCCTTGCTTTCTGTAACGGAGCTTTCCGTTATACTGCTTTCGTTTTTGCTGTCCGTAGCGGAGCTTGTATTCTGTGATGAGCAGGCGGAAGCCGACGTCAGAATTGACGCACAGGCAAGTATTGCCGCTGTTAACCTGATATTTAGCTTCATAGTATGTCCTTTCTTTATGCGGGGGGGTATTTTTATATTGCCCGTAAATGTAAATTCTTGTCCTATTGTAGTATATCACACTATCGTGTCAAGTTCAAGGATTTTCACTTAAGTTTCAGCCGGCGAAACATTATATTTACTGTAAATATCACGGGTTATGACTATTCCGCCGGGGAGGGCATATTCGCTCTGCATATAGTCGTAATAGTCGCCGGGGGTTATTATGCCTGCGGTCTTTACTATGTCGGTTCCTGCCTTGCTGAGTATATAATCCGCAAGGAAAACGCAGTTTGTACTCATAACGAAATAGGTCTTGAATCTGCCGCTTTTAAACTTATAGAACCGTGCGTGTGTACCATTCCACAGCGAACTGCAATAATCGTCAAAATCCGCAATATCGGCGGTGGGGCTGTTTTCGGCTGCAAGCTGATAGGGCGGTTTCCAGCGTGTGATGTTTCGTTCGAGCTTTGCTATGCCTTTTCTGACTTTTGCAAGCTGTTTTTCCGACAGCTTTATGCCAAAATCAAACACCATCTGCAGATCGTGATAAACGCAGAAATTTATATACTTGTCAAAATCCGCTTTGAAAAGTACGCCGTCACCGATACCGCCGAAAAGCCTTTCCGACGCTTTATCATAATTTCCGTAGGATATTACCGTGCCGTTCAGCACAAGGTCGCAATGTCCTATAGAGCCTACTCCGTCGGCGCTGACGTGGATAAGAACGTGTATATCGGGGGTGTCGGCGCTTTTTTCGTAACGCTCCTCGTTTTGCAGTTTTTCAATATCTATCTCACGGGAATCAAGCCGCTCGGTATAGCTACGCAAGGTTTTCAGCGGTATGAACGTGGTTATGACCTGCGGAAGCGAAAAGCGTATCCTGCGGCGGATGATGCCTTTGGCTTTATTCGGAGCGGCCTCACGGATAAACAGCCTCAGCTCGCCTGCGCCGTAAATTATGCAATATAGTCCGATGACAACAAGCATACCCTGACTTCCCATAAGGGTGCCGAAAAGCATAATAATGCCGAAAACGGTGAAGAATATTCCCGAAAAAAAGTCATAGAACGCATCGGGAACGGCATTTTTTAGGGCTGTGCCGAAGTCGATGAATTTTACAAGGGCATTAAGAAAAACGTAAAGTGAGAATATAAACGACAGAAGCGCAAGAGTAGCGGCTGGAAAGAAAACGGATATTAGTCCTATAATAATGTTTCCGACACCGCTGAACACGGGCAGTCGCTGATGTCTTGCGTAGGCACGGATAAGGCGGTGGATACCGTTTGCAACGATAAAGATACCGCCAAGCCTTGCGGCAGGCTCTACCACTATTCTTCCGTTTACAAGTACAAGTATACCGACAGTGATAAGTCCTGCGCCGTACAAGAGCAGCCACGTTATATTGAAGTTCTTTTTTATATTCGGCTTTACGGTCATAATATGCTTTTACTCCTTGAAATAAGGCAATAATCGGGGGTTTGTATTGACAAATGCAACACAAAATGATACAATAACAATCGCAACTTTACTGTGCGGTCGCGGGGTGAAAACCGTGAGGAAAGTCCGAGCATCACAGAGCAGGGTAGCTGTTAACGGCAGCCGGAGGCGACTCCAGGGCGAGTGCAACAGAAATATACCGCATTGTTTTTACAGTGTAAGGGTGGAAAGGCGAGGTAAGAGCTCACCACGGGGCAGGCGACTGTTCCTGTCTGTAAACCCTATCCGATGCAACACCGATTGGTTTCGGGGGTGAACCGTCTGCTCGGCGGTCCCGATTTAAGGTGGCTTGAGGTCTGCGGCGACGCAGGGCGTAGATAGATGATCGCACACGACAAAACTCGGCTTACAGGTAAAGTTGCTATATGGATATTATGCCGGCTCGAAAGGGTCGGCTTTAGTTTATAGAAAAAGTGTGTTTTTGAAATAAACTTCTGATTTATTATCCCTAACCCCAAGCCCCTTCCCCATGGGAAGGGGCTATATTACTGGGGCTACCGCCCCTAGCCCCTGTCGGGGGCTTCGCCCCTGCGACCCCATTTTTCAATAAACAAGAGGTTTTTTGTTTACATAAAGCCGCTCTGTTATCGGGCGGCTTTAATCGTATTTACTTGCTGATTATCTTTTCGGCGGCGGAGGCAAGGTATAGCGAGCCTGTTATCATCGCTATATCCTTCGTTCCTGCCTTGAGCGTTGCCTGCGATATTGCGCTGTCAAGGTCGGCGCACGATGTACAGCGTACTCCCTGCTCAATTGCAAAGCGTGTAAGCTGAGAAGCGGGAACACAGCCCGGCATAAAGCCGTCAACAAATATGGCGTCTTCAAAGCGGGGAAGAATTATTTTAAGGGCGGTCTGCCAGTCCTTGTTTGCCATCATTCCGACTACGGCGTGTATCTTTCTTTTGTCGCAGCTCAGCAGCTTTTCGGCGGCTCTCATTGCAGAAGGGTTGTGCGAACCGTCTATAATGCAGGTAGCGCCGTTCACGCTTACCTCCTCCATTCTTGCTCTGAGGGCGGATCTTTCAAGCCCTGTGAACACACTGCTGTACTCTATATTCAGTATACGGCAGGCCTCTATGGCGCACAGAGCGTTCTTTATCTGATATTCGCCGGACATAATGAGGTGATAATTCATACCCTTGTACGAAAAGAACACATCGGTGATATCCATATGGAGCGTCTGTACTCTTGACATATCGGGGATAATTTCTTCACAGTTATACTCACGGCATTTGTCGTCAATGACACGCATTACCTCGTTTTCCTGTCCGGGAGCTACAACACACGGAATTGACGGTTTTATTATACCTGCCTTGTGACGAGCGATATCAGTAAGCGTTTCACCGAGAATATCGGTATGGTCGTAATCTACCGTTGTGATCACACTTACAACGGGATTTACGATATTTGTGCAGTCGAGAAGTCCGCCTATACCTGTTTCTATAACGGCAACGTTTACCTGCTCTTTGTAGAAATAAAGCAGAGCGATAGCGCACAGTATCTCAAACTGTGAAAAGCCGTCAAAGCCTGTCTGTTCGATTGCCTTTTTCACCTGCTCGCACAACAGTGCAAATGCCGGACGGGAAATATATTTGCCGTTCACCTGTATGCGTTCCTCGATGCAATCAATATAGGGCGATGTGAATTTTCCTACGCTCTTGTTGTCGGCTTTTACAGCGT
>ERZ779890.4414-NODE-4414-length-11737-cov-3.171460_pt1 | contig 11737 bp, 10 predicted proteins | sample MGYA00511553_ERZ779890 | MGnify/ENA primary metagenome ERZ779890 (study PRJEB29588, sample SAMEA2152064) | human gut metagenome | biome: human gut; feature: human-associated habitat; material: faeces | place: Denmark | collected 2008/2010 ...
CAAAAACTTTTTTATATTTATTTTTTTGTGCATTATATATAATTTCTTTTTTCGCCGCTTCTACAATACATCCATTTTCCCTTGATTTTTTTTTAAGAATTCACTATAATAAACACATTAATTTTTTTACTTTTTTAGTTAAAAACAAAATTTCTAAACTATTCCAGATAAACAACGGAGGCTGTATTTATGGGAAATATACGACATTCATTCAACACTTCTAATCAGGAAACAACATTTTCGCAAATGCCGTACCGCCTGCTCTACTCCAGTTATTCAAAGTACGAACAAGACTGGGAAAGCTACCCGCACACCCATTATTTTTCCGAGCTTTTTTACGTACTGAACGGATGCGGAAGCTTCATTGTAGAAGAAGAATCATTTCCGATCCGAAAACAGAATCTGATCATCATCAACCCGAGCATCCGCCACACGGAAGTTTCAGACAAAAATTCTCCCTTGGAATACATTGTCCTCGGCGTGGAGGGACTAAACTTTCTTATTTATAACGACAAAGAATATTTAAATATACAGTGCGAAGATTTCTCCGAAAATCTCGACTTCTACTTTCATACGATCCTCCGGGAGATGGACGAACAAAAAGAAAGCTACGAGACGATCTGTCAAAATCTTCTCGAAGCTCTCATCATTCAACTTTCACGACATACCGGATCGCCCGTAGAAATGCTTCCTTCCTCAAAAAAGATTACCCGCGAATGCAGTTACGCAAAGCGCTTCATCGATTCTAACTTCAGAGAAAACATCACTCTTGACACACTTGCGGAGCTGACCCATCTGAATAAATATTATTTTGCCCATACATTTACCGAAATTTACGGGATCGCGCCTATGAACTATCTTGCTCAGAAACGGATCTTCACAAGTCAGGAACTTCTTACTTCAACGGATCTGAACCAGGCAGCGATTGCAAAACAGTGCGGCTTCTCTTCTTCAAGCTATTTTTCCCAATGTTTCCGAAAAATATGCGGCATGACTCCTACCGCTTACAGAAAACAGTTTATACGTTGACAGACGACAATTACATAATTTCATTCATCCTGTTAGTACGCTCGCCGCGTCTTAACAGGATGATTCCTACCGCATCCGCCATCGCCCAGCCGATCGGTATCGCCGTCCAGATCGCTCCAACGCCGAACAACGGCGCACATGCATAGGCAAGGACAACCCGTGTTCCAAGTGAGAGGATCGTAAGAAGAAGAGAAACTTTCGGTCTTTCCACTGCCCGGAAATATCCGTAGAGCAAAAACAGGATTCCGATCCCGCAATAACACGCTCCCTCTGTTTTCAAATACCCTGTTCCGATCTGAATGATCTGTGTTTTCTGCGGATCAATAAAAATCCCCATCAAAAACTCTGCTCCGAAAAAGACTGCCGCAGATGCCGCCGCGCAAAACATTATGACAGTCACGGCAGCGCTTTTTGTTCCTTTTCTGATCCGTTCTTTTTTATCCGCCCCATAATTCTGCGAGATAAATATCGAATATGCATTCCCGAATTCCTGTGCCGGCATATATGCCAATGTATCAATCTTTACCCCTGCAGCGAACGCCGCCATAACCGATGTTCCGAAACTGTTCACAAGTCCCTGAACCATAAGTATCCCGAAATTCATCACAGACTGCTGGATTCCCGTCGATGCAGAATAAGAAAAGATCTCTTTCAAAAGATCTGCCCTTATACCGATCCCCTCTTCTTTCATTTTCTTCATGTTAAGTTCCGGTTCTTTCACAAGAGCGTATAATGCGATTCCAAGTCCTGCCGCTGCCTGAGCAAGAACCGTTGCCTCAGCCGCCCCTTTCACTCCGCGCCCGAGTTTTGCGACAAAGAAAAAATCCAGTCCGATATTAAGCGCAGTTCCGACGCCGAGAAAAATCAGAGGAATCACCGAATTTCCCGATGAACGGAGCAGAAACGCAAAATAATTATAGAGAAAAACAAAGATCAATCCGGCGAGGATCAGCCCCATATAAGAGCGCATCAATCCGTAAATATCCGCCGGAATCTGCATCAGCGTGAGAATCGGATCAAGGCACACATATGAAACAATCGTCAAAATCACTGTCACTGAAAAAATAAGCACAAACGATGAAACAATATATTCTTTTAGTTTTCTTAACGCTCTTCGGCCATAACAGATTGAAAAAAGCGCTCCGCTCCCCATACACATGCCGATCAGGATCGAATTTAAAAACGTCATAAGCGTATATGCGCTTCCGACAGCCGCCAGCGCTTCCGCGCCGACAAACCTCCCGACAATCCATGTATCTGCCAGATTGTAACATTGCTGCATGATGTTTCCAAGGATCATCGGCACGGCAAACAGCAGCATTACAGCCGTCACATTTCCTTTTGTCAGATCACGTTTTTTCATAGTTTTTTCATCCGATCAGTTCTTTCACAAATTCATCCGCCGGATTTTTCTTTACATTTTCCGGCGTATCGCACTGCGCGATCTTTCCCTGCTCCATCACAAGAACCCGGTCTCCCAATTTCATCGCTTCCCTGATATCATGCGTAATAAACACGACTGTCATTCCTAATTTTTTCTGTAATGCCAGAAGTTCATTTTGCATAGCCCGCTTTGTAATTTCATCCAGCGCCCCGAATGGCTCGTCCATCAGAAGAAGTTTCGGGCGGGACGCAAGCGCCCTTGCGATCCCGACTCTTTGCTGCTGACCTCCGGAGAGTTCTTCGGGATAACGGTCAAGCATCTCACGCTCCAGACCGACCAGACCGATCAATTCTTCCGCCAGTTTCCGGTTTTGCCGTTTATCCTTCTGTCCGCTTATAACAGGAACGTAAATAATGTTTTTTTCAACAGTCATATGAGGAAAAAGCCCTTTATTTTGTATCACATAGCCGATCTTTCTTCGAAGCCGGATCAAAAGTTCCGGGTCATTTTTTGCCATGCTCCGCTCGTTGAGATCATCCAGCGATACATAGCCCCGGTCTGTACCCTCCATCAGTTTCCGAAGCATCGTCGTCTTTCCACATCCCGATCTGCCGATCACCGTCAAAAATTCGCCTTCTTCCACAACAATGCTCACGTCATCCAATGCTTTATATCTGCCAAAGCTTTTCGTCACATGTTCCAGACGTATCATTTCCATACGCATTCATTCCCCTGTACTTTTTTGTTTCTTCCGAAAGTTTCTTCAAACGGTTCTGTTCTCACGGTTTTCGGAAAATATTTTACAGTAACCCGGACGTTTTTAAAAATTCTTCCGCCACTTCCGCTTCGTCACGTCCTTCTTCCTCAACCTGATAATTCAGTTCCGCCATTTTTTGATCTGTAAGAATTCCGTCCATCAGCTCTAACGTCTCTTTGAGCTTCGGATATTTTTCAAGCGCATCTTTGCGGACAACCGTTGAACAAAAATAATTTACCTGATAAGACTTATCGTCTTTTAACGCTCTCACATCATCCTGACTGATCTGAGCGTCTGTCGTATACCCGTTCGTCACATCAATATCACCGTTTCTAAGCGCCTGATATTTCAAACCGATATCAATATCTTTGATCTCTTTAAACTGAAATCCATACGCCGCAGACATCCCCGGAAGACCGTCCGCTCTCTCGATATAATCCGGGTTTCCTCCGAAAACAAGCTGATCCGAAACCGCCGCCAGATCCGAGCATGTCTCAAGATTGTATTTCTTTGCCGTATCTTCTCTTACGACAACGGCATACGTATTGTTCTGACCATACAGCCCTACCCACGTCATATCGAATTTTTCTTCGTATTCTTCCTGAAGTTTTGCAAGCATCTTATCATCGCTTACTTCACCTGCCTTATGTCCGAGCACAAGAATCCATCCGCTGGATGTATATTCCGGATAGAGATCAAACTCTCCCTTTTCCATTGCCGGCTGGATATTGCTCGTTCCTCCGCCGATACCTTTTGTAAGTTCTACTTCATAACCTGCCTTCTCCTCGATAAGCTTTTTCAACATTTCTCCGAGGATAAACTGCTCTGTCATCGGCTTTGTGGCGATCTTAACCGGTTCTTGAGCTTCGTTTCCCGCACTTCCTTCTTTCTTATCTTTGCTTCCGTTTCCCGCGCATCCGGCCATCGAAAGTATAAGCGCGCCGGTCAGAAAAAGCGCCGTGATCTTCTTTAATCTCATCTTTTGCCTCCTTATTCATAGTGTCCTTTTATGATTTTCTGTTTATATTTTTCTATTTATATTTTTCTATTTATGTTTTTTTATTTATGTTTTCCTGTTTTATCTGTTTTTTATGCCTGTTTTCTTTTTCACTTTCCGTTCCAGCAATCCGAGCAAAAGATCGCTTACGATCGCCAGAAGCGCGATCAGAAAACTACCGCAAAACGTCATTGCCGAATCATAGATCGTAATACCTCTGTAAATCGCTACTCCAAGACCTCCCGCTCCTATAAACGACGCGATCGCCGACACAGAGATTGTCATAACGACCATATTTCTTACGCCTGCTATGATGACTCCCGCTGCCAGTGGAAGTTTGATTTTTGTCATGATCTGGAAGCGCGTGCTCCCCATTCCTTCCGCCGCCGCGACTACTTCTTCCCCGACGCCGGTAATTCCCGCATACGTATTTCGCACCATCGGCATGATGCCGTAAATCGTAAGAGCGGTTATCGCCGTCTTATCTCCGATCCCCAAAACCGGGATCAGCATTCCCAGAAGTGAGATCGCCGGAATCGTATAACCGATATTTGCGATCGTCAGAACGGGACCTGCCGCTTTTTTATGTTCCGAAATAAAAATCCCTAAAAGAAGTCCTATGATCCCCGCGCTCACAGCCGCCCGCCGTTAAAGCCAGCCCCACATGTGCCGCAAACAAATCCAGAAACCATTCTTTTCTCTCAGCATACAGTTGGATGACCTTTTGTAAAAATTCCACACCCTACTCCTCTCCGAGATAAAACACCCTGTAAAATGTTTCAAGCGATTCAAACAATTCTCTTTTCGTCTGCTGAAGCTGTTTGATCTTCAGCACACTTCCTATCTCATCAAAAGCAAAATCATTTTCTTCGTGCTCTACTTTTAACTCGAGATTTCCTTCTTCATCATATACGACAAGGAGAATGCCTCCCACATCTTCCGTATACAATACGCACATGATCTGCAGTTCCTGACGCACTGCTTCCGGCAGCGACTCAAACTGAGGATTCAAATAAAATTTCTGTTCATATGCGCTTGCCGCACAAAGCACAACCTCTTCTTCCATACATTACCTCTCTTTTTCCTGTTTTTTTCCGAACTTAAAATCTGCATTTAGTTCGTCTATACTCATCCATATCTCTCAGCTTATCCTATGCATGCATTTCTTATCCCGCACATGCATTTATACATAACCGTACACACCTCTGACCGAGACTTCTCCGGCATAGACATGTTCCGAAGTTCCGTCTTCCCTTCTCACGATCAACTCTCCGTTTTTATCGATCCCCAGCGCCTTTGCCTTATATGTTCCGCTTGGATCAAGCACAAGAACATCCCGATCCCGGTTGACAAGCATCGACATATACGTTTCCATCAGTCCGGATAAATCTTCCGTCTCAAGAAACAGGCGGTAATCTTCCTCAAAACATTTCATGATCGACGCAATGACAGACGCTCGTTTCACCATATGTCCGCATTCAAGATACAGCGATGTTGCATGATCTTTTAATTCTTCCGGGAACTTTTTTGTGTTTGCATTAATTCCGATCCCGACGGTCACATAATTGATATAATCGATCTGCGTACTCATCTCCGTGAGAATACCTGCCAGTTTTTTCCCGTTGACAACGAGATCGTTCGGCCACTTAATCTGAATATCCGGACAGGAAGCTCCCTCATTTTCAAAATATTTTTTTATTCCTTTCGCCGTACTGCACGCCGTCACGATCGTCAGCATAGACGCTTTATCCGGCGTGATCTTCGGTCTTAAAAGAACCGACATAAAGATCCCCGCTCCGGCAGGTGATTCCCACGAACGTCCTCTGCGCCCTCTTCCCGCCGTCTGCTCTTCCGCCACAGCCAGCGTTCCGGCTAAAGCGCCTTCATCTCCCATCTGCTTGATGCGCAGATTCGTTGAATCCGTCACTTTATAACATACGACATTTCTTCCCGCCCATTCCGTATGCATACAGCTTTCCACTTCTTCTTTTGTCAAAATGTCGGGACTTTCCACCATGCGATACCCTTTGTTTCGCACAGCTTCCACCTCGTAGCCGTCTTCCTGAAGCCGGCGGATCACCTTCCAGACCGCAGTGCGCGACACATTGAACTTCTCACAGATTTCCTGCCCCGAAATGTACCCGTCTGCTTCCCGCAGCATTTTCAAAATCTCTGCTTTCATAATTTTATCTGCTTTTCGCCTTCTCTGATTTTACTTTCTTGGCTTTTTGCCTTCTCAAGTTTTCGTCTTTTTATTCTCTCGACTTTTTATCTTTTTTACCTTCTCAGCTTTTCGTTGTCTTTATCTTTCTTGCTTTTTGCCTTTGTATCTTCTCTGTTTTTATCTTCTTTTCTACTTATTTTTTACTTCAATGTAGCATCCATAACCGCTTTAATCGTATGCATCCGGTTTTCCGCCTCATCGAACACTTTCGACTGTTCAGACTCAAATACCTCGTCCGTCACTTCCATATCTGTGATTCCGAAACGCTCGCCGATCTCTCTTCCGACTTTCGTTCCAAGATCATGAAACGCCGGAAGGCAGTGAAGAAAGATTGCTTCCGGTTTTGCATTTTCCATCACTTCTTTTGTTACTTTGTACGGAGTCAGCTCTCTGATCCGTTTCTCCCACACTTCGTCAGGTTCTCCCATAGATACCCATACGTCTGTATAGATGACGTCAGCGCCTTTTGTTCCTTCTTTCACATCGCTTGTCAGTGTAATTTCAGAACCTGATTCTTTTGCATATACGCGGCACTCCTCTACAAGCTCCTCATTCGGGAAATAGTCTTCTGTCGTACACGCCACAAAATCAAGTCCGAGTTTTGCACAGGCGATCATGAGCGAATTGCCCATATTATAACGGGCATCTCCCATATATACAAGTTTCAGACCTTTCAGTTTCCCGAAATGTTCACGGATCGTCAGCATATCTGCCAGCATCTGTGTCGGATGATACTCGTTTGTCAATCCGTTCCATACAGGTACTCCCGCATACTGAGCCAGCTCTTCGACAATCTCCTGTCCGAATCCTCTGTACTCGATTCCTTCATACATTCTTCCAAGTACTCTTGCCGTATCTTTGATGCTCTCTTTCTTCCCGAACTGAGATCCCATCGTTCCGATATAAGTCGTCCCCATTCCGAGATCATGTGCCGCTATCTCAAAAGAACTGCGTGTACGCGTACTGTCTTTTTCAAAGATCAGCGCCACATTTTTCCCTCTGTGATGATCGACAAGTATCCCTTTTTTCTTCTTTTCTTTTAATTCTGCGGCAAGGTCCAAAAGATAAATGATCTCTTCCGGTGTAAAATCTTTCAGTGTCAAAAAATGTCTTCCTTTTAAATCCATTGTCTTATCCTCTCTTTTCATTTATTTTTTATCTGTATTTATTTACTTTCAATTATTCACATTTGTTTTCATTTACTTTGATCATCATTTACAGACTCGCGCCGCCTTATTTTCTCTTGTTCCGCCTTTGTCTGCCCGCTTCAAACATAAGCACTGCCGAAGCCACCGCTGCATTCAGCGACTCTGCGCCGCCTTCCATCGGGATCAGTATTTTCCGATCCGCACATGCCGCAGTTTCTTCTGTCAGACCGTTTCCTTCATTTCCGATAAGAAATGCGCATGCCGTCTTGTAATCTTCCATATCATAGGAGTTTTCCCCTTTAAGATGCGCCGCATAAACCGTGATTCCTTCCCGTTTCAGTTCGTCGATCGTTCCTTTCAGATCATCCGTATAAATAAACGGAATCCGAAAAATCGCTCCCATCGTAGAACGGATCACTTTCGGATTATACAGATCTACACAGTCTTTGCTCAAAACAATGCCTGTAGCCCCCGCCGCCTCTGCAGTCCTGAAAATCGTTCCGAGATTGCCCGGATCCTGAATATTTTCAAGAACGAGCACATGCGGAGTCTCCCCTAAAATATCTTCCGCCGTATACTCCATCCGGCGTACGACGGCAAGGATTCCCTGCGGAGTCTTCGTGTCCGACACATGCGCAAATACCGTATCCGACATCACTTCCGCCTCTTGAATAAACCGATCGTTTTTTTCTTTGACGCATTTCGCCTGAAAACTTTCCGACACATACAGTTTTACAATGCGCTCCCGTGGGATCTCTTCCGCCATGCGCGGTCCTTCTACGATAAATACGCCCTCTTTCTCCCGCTCACGGCTTTTTTTCTGCAAACGAAGCAATTCTTTTACTTGTATATTCGATGTACTTGTAATCATTTTCTCACCTGCATTTTCTATCTGTTTTTCATGTCAAATTTCTCAAGAATATCGTTAGAACCGATCACGATCAATATTTCTTTTTCCCGAAGCGGCTCCTGCGGATTGATCGCGACTTCGATCTTTCCGTTCTTGATAATACCGACGACATTGATTCCCAGACGCTCTCTGACTCCGAGATCGACAAGACTCTTTCCTACCCAGTTTTGCGGCACGACGATCTCTACCATACTGTAATCATTTGAAAGAGAGATCCAGTCCACAAATTCTTTCGACACGAGGCTTTTTGCCACGCGGCTTCCCATCTCGATCTCAGGATACACGATACGATCCGCTCCGACTCTTTGCAGGATCGCGCCCTGAAGTTTGTCTTTCGCCTTTGCAACGACGAGAGGAATTCCCATTTCTTTGCAAAGCATCGTCGCCATAATACTTGCCTCTAAACTTTCCGAAATGGCAACTACCACTCCGTCAAGATTACGTCCTCCGAGAGCCTGCAGCGCGTCAGGCTCTGACACGTCCGCTTTGACCGCGTAAGAAACTTTGTCGGATATTTCCTGTACTTTCTCGTAAGACTCGTCTACGACGAGCACATCGCATCCCATATTTTCCAATGTAAGCGCAACGCTTGACCCGAAACTTCCAAGTCCCAACACCGCAAATTGTTTATCCATAATATGTTCCCTCCTTTTAAATGCTTCTGTCTTTACATTTCCGGTTTTGCATTTCTACTTTTTTATTTCTCTGTCCATATTCTCATCTTCATGCTCTGCATTGCATTTTCTTTCCTAATTATCCAAGCATTACGTTGTCTCTCCCACTTAGCCGAGCATCACATTTTCTTCCGGAAGTTCTCTGAACTTAGAAATCTTATCGCTTCTTCCCGATAATGCAAGCGCCATAGTAAGCGGTCCTATCCTTCCGACATACATAAGGATCATAAGGATCACATGACTTCCCCTGCTCAGGATCGGAGTAAGGTCTGCCGTCAGTCCGACCGTTCCCATTGCGGATGCCGCTTCATAAGTAAGATCAAGGAAATCAATTCCGGGTTCAAAGATTGTCAGTGCGGTAATTCCCGACATCAGGAAGATCAAAGTGATCATTGTGATCGTAATTCCCGATCTGACGATATTATTATCAATCTTTCTTGCAAAACACTCTGTATCTCTTTTGTTTTTCAGTACACAGAGAACCGTCAGCAAAAGCATCGCGATCGTCGTTGTCTTAACGCCGCCTGCCGTACCCGCCGGAGATCCTCCGATGAACATAAGCATACAGCCCAAAAGCTTCGAGCTTTCTCTTAAGTCTCCTTGCGGAACTGTCGCAAATCCCGCCGTTCTTGTCGTCACCGACTGAAATAAAGATGCCGTCATCTTCTCAAGAAGATTCATATCTCCCATTGTTTCGGGGTTGTTAAACTCCAGCAGGAAAAATCCGACGGTGCCGCACAGGATTAGAAGTCCCGTCATCGTAAGAACGATCTTACTTTGCAGACAAAGTCTTGTAAACAGCCATTTTAAAGGCCTTTTCTTGATTCCCGTCATCTTTTTTATATTGATCGCAATGTCATGCCATACCGGAAAACCAAGTCCGCCCATAACGATCAGAAACATTGTCGTAAAATTAATAAGCCACGACCCTGAATACTGTATAAAGCTCGTACTTCCAAGTATATCGATACCCGCGTTGCAAAATGCCGAAACAGAATGAAAGATTGCGTAACCGACGCCTTTTATAAACCCAAACTCAGGAATAAACCGGAGCGAAAAAAGTACCGCGCCGATCCCCTCTACCAAAAACGTTCCTTTTAAAATACGGATCACGAACTTTACAAGACCTGAAAGCGTATCCAGTCCATATGCCTGTTGGATCGTGATTCTTCCTTTCATATTGATCTTTTTTCCCAATAAAAGGAAAAACGCAGACATGCAGGCGATCACTCCAAGTCCGCCGACCTGTATCAAAAGCAGTAAAATAATTTTCCCTAGCAATGTAAACTGTTCCGCCGGAACAATCGTCACAAGGCCGGTAACGCATACGCTGCTGACAGACGTAAAAAGCGCGTCTATAAACTCGATCGGCTTCTGATTACAGATCGGAAGGCTCAAAAGTATTCCGCCCCCGAGTATCACCCCGAAAAATCCGATAACAACCGTCTGCACCGTATTGAACTTCAGTCTCCTCGGACTCTTTTTTTTCTTTTCCATTTCTAAAAACCACCCTATGATCTTAATCTGTTTTCCCCATACACGGCATATATATTCCATATTATGCCGCTTCCCTTTTGACTTCTATATGATACACGCATTTATTCTCATTTACAATAGAAAAGGAGTTCCGAAAAACGAAACCCCTTTTCTCTCATTACAAATATAAAATCAAACTGTGTTTTCGTCATGCCATTACACTTTAAAGCGATATCCCACTCCCCATATCGTCTCGATATACTGTGGATGAGACGTGTCATATTCGATTTTCTCCCGAATCTTCTTAATATGCACTGTCACAGTCGCGATATCTCCTATCGACTCCATATCCCAGATCTCGCGAAACAGCTCTTCTTTCGTATACACATGATTCGGATGACTCGCCAAAAATGTAAGAAGATCGAACTCTTTCGTCGTAAATGACCGCTCTTCTCCTCCGACCCATACGCGTCTCGCCGTCGTATCGATCTTCAATCCGCGGATCTCGATCACTTCATTTTCCTCCGCATTGCTGTTGATCAGCCGTTCATATCTGGCAAGATGCGCTTTCACGCGGGCCACAAGCTCACTCGGGCTAAACGGCTTCGTCATATAATCATCCGCTCCAAGGCCCAGACCTCTGATTTTATCAATATCGTCTTTTTTGGCAGAAACCATAATAATCGGCGTATTCTTCTGATCTCTGATCTGACGGCATATTTCAAAACCGTCAACTCCCGGGAGCATCAGATCAAGAATAATCAGGTCAAAATCTTCTTTCAATGCCATATTAAGCCCCAGATCGCCTCTGTTGCAGATTATAACTTCAAATCCTGAGAGCTCCAGATAGTCTTTCTCAAGCTCTGCAATTGCTTCTTCATCTTCAATGATCAGAATTCTGCTCATTTCATTGGTACCTCCTGGTATTTTCTAAGTACAAAATACATGATCGTGCCGATTCCAAGACGGCTTGTGGCCCATACCTTGCCGCCATGGTCTTCCAGAATTTTTTTCACAATGGAAAGACCGATTCCGCTTCCGCCTTTGGAAGAATTTCGTGAAACATCGGTACGGTAAAAACGGTCGAAAATGTAAGGCAGGTCTTTTGGTCCGATGCCTTTTCCATTGTCCTCGATCT
>ERZ779890.4419-NODE-4419-length-11727-cov-6.888622_pt1 | contig 11727 bp, 9 predicted proteins | sample MGYA00511553_ERZ779890 | MGnify/ENA primary metagenome ERZ779890 (study PRJEB29588, sample SAMEA2152064) | human gut metagenome | biome: human gut; feature: human-associated habitat; material: faeces | place: Denmark | collected 2008/2010 ...
CGTGGTCCAGCAGCTCCGGGAAATCCCACTGGCGCAGGACCTCGTAAACGCCCACGGCGACGCTGTTGGACAGGTTCAGGCTGCGGCAGGTGTCCCGCATGGGCATCCGGATGCAGTGGTCCTGATTGGCGGCCAGCAGGGCCTCCGGAGACCCGGCGGGGGCAAGCAGCTCCGGCCTCATCCCCGGTCCTTCCGGGCCTGGGCGTCCAGCTTCTGCTGGAGGCGGAAGACCTCCCGCTTCAGCTCGCTGGCCTCGCTCTGGGCCCTGCCGGCCTCGTCCAGATACCCCTTGATCTGGCCCCGGAGCTGCTCCGCCGCGGCCTGCCGCAAAACGCGCAGGGCGCGGCCAGCCTGCACGACGTCGCCGGTCTGCGCGTCGTGCTCTCCAGCGTGGAGGCCGTGTATCATTTTGCGGATATCCTGCGCGCATCGACCGCATGGCAGTTTGTCTGCGCGCGGGATTACATCGCCGCGCCGAAGAAGAGCGGCTATCGCGGCCTGCATCTGGTGATGCTCGTGCCCGTCTGCTTAAACGGCCAGAACGCCTCCGTTCCGGTCGAGATTCAGCTCCGGACGCCCGCGATGGATATGTGGGCCTGCGTCGAGCACGATCTATGCTATAAGCCCGTGAAAGAGGCATAAAAAGAAGCTGTCATGCTTAAAACCAAACATTTCAGGAAACAAACGCTAAGCATTTTTGGATATGGGGCTTTGCCCCATCGCCCCACCAAAGGGCTTTCCGTTTTCGATTGTTTTTTTCTGCCACTGGCAGCAACAACCGAAAACCTCTTTGGAAACCTTCGGGCGAAAATACATAGGTTTATTCTTGAAATATCAGATTTATGAGCTTGACAGCCTCTTTCTTATCTGACAATGAAAAAGTATCCGGCCAGCGCCAAAATCGCCAGCATGACGAGGCAGACCGGCACAATGGTAATCAGGGCGGCGATCAGCATCGCCAGTCCGTCGCCCCTTTCCATCTCGTCGCAGGGCGCGCGGTCATCCGGCCGCCCGCCCATTCTTTCCTTTTGCAGCTTGCGGAAGCGGTCGTACCGCCCCTTAAACGGCATCCCCATGGCTTATTCCTTCTCGGAAAGCGGATGGTGGCAGGCGACGAAGTGACCCGGCGCCATTTCCTTCCACTCCGGCACGGCATGCTTGCAGATTTCCGTGCAGTGCGCGCAGCGCGTGTGGAATTTGCAGCCCTGCGGCGGGTTGACCGGGCTGGGAATATCGCCTTCCAGAATCCGCAGCTCGCGGTTCTCCTCCACGTCCGTGGTCGGAATCGCGGCCATCAGCGCCTCGGTGTACGGGTGAAGCGGATGGTCAAACAGCTCCTGCGTGTTCGCCAGCTCGACCATGTTGCCCAGATACATCACGCCGATGCGGTCGGAGATGTATTTGACGACGGAAAGGTCGTGCGTGATGAACAGGTAGGTCAGGTTGCTCTGTTCCTTCAAATCGGCCAGAAGGTTGATGATCTGACTCTGGATGGACACGTCCAGCGCGGAAACCGCCTCGTCGCAGACGACGAATTTCGGCTTCACCGCCAGGCTTCGGGCAATGCCGATGCGCTGGCGCTGGCCGCCGGAGAACTGATGCGGGAAGCGATGCAGGAAGTAGCTCGCCAGACCCGCGTCTTCCATCGTCTTGATGATGTATTCCTGCATGCGCTCGTCGTTCTTCTTGAAGAAGCCGTGCGCCAGCAGACCTTCGCCGATGATGTTGCCCACCGTCATGCGCGGGTTCAGGCTGGAATACGGATCCTGGAAGATGAGCTGCAGGTCGCGGCGGAGCTGGCGGATCTCGTCGTATTCAAGGCGCGCAAGGTCGATGCCCTCGTCGCGCAGCGCCTCGTAGCGCGCAAATTCCGCGTCGTCCGCGTACTGCGCCCGCTGGGCGTCGAGCTGCCGGCGGACGTCGCCGATCCGGCGCGCAAGCTCGGCGAGCTTTTCGTCGATCTTCGCGAGGCTGGCGCGCAGCTTGGCCTCCTTGCTCTTGAGGCCACTCGTGTTCTTGCCGTTCTCCTCGGCCTTCTTGATGTCAAAGAGCAGGTCGTCCAGATCGAGCTGCACCGCGCCGCGGCGGTTCATCTCCTTCACGCGCTCCTTGGAAATGCGGTATTCCTCCAGGAACAGCTTCTGCACCGCCTGAATGTCCTTCACGCAGACAAAGCCGCCGATCAGGTTCGCCATATCCAGCAGCGCGTCGTTCTCATCCTTGACCGCCTTATCCAGCTCGTTGTGCTTCTTGTACTTCGCCTCGCCGTCCGGCAGCGCGTCGTATTCCTTCTGCACATTGGCCAGATGCTTTTTCAGCTCGTGCCACTTTTCGCGGCGCTTTTCGAGCGTTTGCAGCGTCTTTTTGACGTAAACCGGCGCGAGATCATCCAGCGTGCGGCCGTAGTACATCGTCCGGCCGTCCGTCTGGCGGTAGAGCTGGAGCAGCGTGCGGCCCAGCGTGGACTTGCCGCAGCCGCTCTCGCCGACCAGACCGAAGGTCTCGCCCTCGTAGATATCCAGCGTAATGCCGTCGTTGGCCTTGACGTAAAGGCCCTTCTTCTTCAGCGGGAAGTATTGCTTGAGGTTGCTGACGCGAAGCAGCACCTTCTTCCCCTCGTTATTTGAGGTTTGCACGGCGCTCCTCCTTTCTGGGGTAGAAGCAGCGCACCTGCTGCTCCTCCGTCACGTTCACCAGCTCCGGCTCTTCCTCGAGGCAGCGCTGCTGGCAGTATTTGCAGCGGGGCGCGAATTTGCAGCCCTTCGGCAGATTGAGCGGGTGCGGCACCGAGCCGGGGATGGATTCAAGCCGCACACCGGCGGGCGTATCCAGCCTCGGGATGGAGACCATCAGTCCCTCGGTATACGGATGGGAAAACTCGCAATCGGTGAAGAGCGTCTTCGCCGGAGCCATTTCCACCACCTGACCGCAGTACATAACGGCCACGTCGTCCGCCATCTGCGCGATAACGCCGAGGTCGTGGGTGATGAAGAGGATGGACGTGCCGTGCTCGCGCTTCAGGTCGTTCATCAGCTTCAAAATCTGCGCCTGAATCGTCACGTCCAGCGCCGTGGTCGGCTCGTCGGCGATCAGCAGCTTCGGCTTGCAGGCCAGCGCCATCGCGATCATCACGCGCTGACGCATGCCGCCGGAGAGCTGGTGCGGGTATTGCTTGGCCACGACCTCCGGGTTCGGAATCTTGACGTCGGCCAGCATTTCGACAACCTTCTTGCGCGCCTCTTCCTTGCTCAGCCCCTGATGGATGATGAACGGCTCGGAAACCTGGCGCTCGATGGTGAACACCGGGTTGAGGCTGGTCATCGGCTCCTGGAAGATGACGGAAATCGCGTTGCCGCGGATTTTCTGCATTTCGGAAAGGGGCATCTTCGTCAGATCCTTTCCGTCGAACATGATGCTGCCCCCGGCGATATAGCCGTTGCCATCCAGAAGCTGGAGCATGCTCATCGCGGAGACGCTCTTGCCCGAGCCGGATTCGCCGACCACGCCGAGCGTCCTGCCCGCTTCCACCTTGTAGGATACGCCGTTCACCGCCTTGACGACGCCGCGCTTGGTGGTGAAGAATGTTTTCAGATCGTGCATTTCAAGCAGTGCCATAAATTCTTCCCCTCCTTCTTATCGTTCGAGCGCCTTCGGGTCCAGCGCGTCGCGCAGGCCGTCGCCGATCAGGTTGATGCAAATGGTGCAGATGCCGAAAATCACAGCCGGGAACACCCACTGCCACCAGTACTGCTGGATGACGATGGAGTTGTTCGCGCCGTTGAGCAGGTTGCCCCACGTCGGGGTCGGCAGCGGAATACCGAAGCCGAGGTAGGACAGCGTGGATTCGGTCAGCATGCAGGTCGCGAAATCCAGCGTCATGGAGACGATCAGCAGGCTGACGACGTTGGGCAGGATGTGGCGGAACACGATCGTGTGCTCGCGAATACCCATCGCCTTCGCCGCCGTGACGTATTCCATCTCGCGCTGCGCCAGAATCTGCGCGCGCACGAGGCGGCAGGTCGGCACCCAGCTCAGCACGCCGAGCACGACCATAATCAGGTACATGCGCTGCGTCGGATCGAGCTTCGTGCCGATGACGGCGGAGAGGATCATCGCGAACGGGATGAACGGCAGGCCGCCGACGATCTCCGCGATACGCATGATGAGGATATCAATCCGGCCGCCGAAGTAACCGGCGACGCCGCCGAAGATGATGCCCAGAATCGTCGCGATGACGACGGAAATCGCGCCGACGGTCATCGTCACCTGACCGCCGTTGACGATGCGGGTCAGCATGTCGCGGCCAAGGCTGTCCGTGCCGAGCACAAAGCCCTTGAGCCCCCACGTGTACATCGTGCCGTCGCTGGCCAGCGCATAGTTCTGGTAGCTGGAAACGAAGATTTTTTCGATGTTGTCCGCGCTCTGCGCCTTGGCAGGCACGTCAATCTGGCCGTATTTGTTGTTGCCCCAGGAAACCAGATCGCCGTTTTCCAGCAGCGCGGTGTAGTGATAGCGGCCGCCGTAGAGGTGAACGATCTTGGATTCAAGCGCCGGCACATTGGCCTCTCCCTTCACGGCGTTGCCCCAGACGTAGACCTCGCCGTCCTCGGTCACAGCCGCGACGGATTTGCTCGTGGACGCGATATCCACGACGGTCTTGCCCTTCAGCCCTGCCGGAATCTTGGCGAACGGGGAGGTTTTATCCTTGTTGCCGGTGTAAGCCACCGTGCCGTCGGTCATCAGGGCGATATACTCGTTATCCGTCAGCGCGACCTTGGCGATCTTGCCCTGATACTTGCTGCGGATCTTGATATCGGCCATGTTGCCGTTGCCCCAGAGGTAGAGATTGCCGTCCGAGCAGACGATGGCGGAGAACTGGTTGCCCGCTTCGAGCTGCACCACGTCCCAATCCGCGCCGCCGGCCTTCATGGCCTTCTTCATGTCATTGGAGAATTTATCCTGCTGAAGGCGCGTGTTGCCCCAGACGTAGACCTCGCCGTCCGTGTCCACCGCGACGACGTGATCCGTACCGGCGGCAATCTGCACCAGATCGGCGCTCTTGATCTCGTCCGGGATGTTCGCCACGTCGATTTTATCGGTGATGCGGGTGTGTCCCCACGTATACAGCTCGCCCTTGTTGTCAATGCCGACGCCGTAGGTGTTGCCGGAGGAGATGTCCTTCACGCCGTTATCCAGCAGCGCCTTCGGCACCTGCATCATGTTGCTTGAGGGCGGCAGGTTGGTCAGCGTGCTGTCCTGCTCGGAGAGATCGAGCACCCAGATGTGCGGGCCGACCATCACGAATACGAAAATCGCGAGGAACACGATCAGGCCGAACATGGCCAGCGGGCGATGGGTGAAGTTGCTCACCATCGCGCGCATCGGGGTCTGAATCTTCTCCTCTTCCTCGGTGGAAAGCTCGGGACGCTCGTGCAGGAAGCAGCGCTTGAACCAGCGCACGAGGAAGAATTCTTTTTTCTTGTTGCTCATCGTTCTTCCTCCTTACTTGTCCACACGCACGCGCGGATCGACCAGACCGTAGCTGATATCCATCAGCAGCGAGCCGATCAGGGCGACGATGGTATAGAACATCTGAATCGCGAGCACCAGCTCAAAGTCAAGGTTGCTCAGGCCCGCCCAATAGAGCTTGCCCATGCCGTTCAGCGAGAACGTGTTCTCGATGATGACCGAGCCGGAGAAAATGCTGATGAACCAGCCGATGATCGAGGTGATGATCGGCAGCAGCGCGTTGCGCCACGCATGGGAATAGATGACGACCTTTTCCTTGAGACCCTTTGCGCGCGCGGTGCGGATGTAGTCCATGCTCAGCGCGTCGATCATCGCGCTGCGGACGTAGCGGGTCATGCCGCCCAGCGACGCGAAGGTCATAACGATGACCGGCAGGGTGATGTGGTAGAGCATGTCGATGAACTCGTCCCACTTGGTCGCGTAAATCGCGCCCGCGGTCTTCGTGCCGGAAATCGGGAAGATGCGCCAGAGCACGCAGAAGAAGAACATGAAAATCAGGGCGATGATGTAAATCGGCAGGCTGTAGCCGAGCATCGTCACCACCTGAACGGTGTTATCCACCTTTTTGCCCTTGTGAACCGCGCAGAAAATGCCCAGCGGAATCGTGATCGCCAGCGCCAGAATCGTTGAGAAGATGTTGATGAAGATCGTGTTCTTCATCGGGTCAACGATCACCTCGGTCACGTCCTTCTTGTAGAACTGGGAATAGCCGAAGTTGCCCTGAAGCAGGCCGTTGAAGCCGTTGTTGTCGCCAACATCCGGCCAAAGCCCCATCCAGCGCATGTAGCGAATGACCAGCGGATCGTCAAGACCCATCTTCGCGCGCAGCTCCTGATACAACTGCTCATACTCCGCCGGTTTGAGGCTCTGCTTCTGGGCTTCCAGCTCAGCGCGCGCCGGGTCCGTCGGGATCAGGTTGTACAGCGAATACATTAAAAACGAAACGATGAGAAACACAAGCGCCATGTATCCGATACGCTTGGCAACATATTTGCCCATCTCATCCATCCTCTCTATGGTGTTCTTTCTTTTTCTTTCTCTCTCTCTTGTGGTGCGGCTCATACCGCCATGCACGGGCACGACCGCTCGGCCTGCCCGCGACATCTATATTTTCATCCGCAGGACAAGTGCTTTGCCCTTGAATCATCCCGCCTTTGTGTGTTCAAGGGCAGGGCGCTTGTCCTTCAAAAGGACGTTTCATTCAAAATCAAAAAAGTAGGGAAAAAAGGGGCGGGCAGAACGCCCGCCCCCAATTCTGTGATCGGAACTGAGCAAAAATTACTCGGCAACGGTCGCGTAGAGAATCGCCTGCTGGAAATCCCAGAAGGAATCCTGCGTGTAGTTCTCAAGCCAATCCGGATAGACGGTGATGTAGATGTTGGAGTAGAGCGGGATCTGCGGGAGCAGCTCGTTCCACAGCATCTGGAAGCCCTTCCAGTAGGTCATGTACAGCTGCGTGTTGCTGGAATCCACGCCGTAAACCATGTTCATGGTGAGCGCGTCCATCGCCTCGTTGTACAGACGGTTGAGGTTGTAGCCCTGCGCAACCATATCCGGATCGAGCGTCCACTCGTAGGACTGGTCGTAGGCCGGGGTGAAGTTGCTGGCCAGGTTGAACATGCCGTAGGTCGGAACGGCGTACTTGTCGCCCTGGGAAGCGTCGCGATAGTAGTAGTTGAGCAGCTCGGTGAAGGTCATCACGTTCTGGTTGATCTTCATGCCGGCCTCAGTGGTCTGCGTGCCCTGCGCGAGCATGACGTTGAGCAGCTCGGAAACCGGGTTGTTCTCGGAAGAGGACCACTCGATGATCAGCGGCATCAGGATGGTGCCGTCGGCGAGGGTGACGTTGTGCGCGTAGGTGCCCGCCTCGACCTCGGTGACCTTCTTGTAGCGGATTTCGCCGGAGCCATCGACATAGTCGCTGCCGTCGGCGTTGTAGACCCAGCCGTCAGCCTTCAGCTCTTCGACGGCCGCTTCCGGATCGTAGGAATACGGATTGAGGGTCATCTCCAGCCACTCTTCGGCCTCCTGATACTGCCACAGGCCGGTGCCGTACATGCCGTTGACGACGCCGCCCCAGCCCTGGCAGAAGGTGTTCGCAAACTCGTTTCGATCCAGCAGCAGGGCAACCGCGTGACGGACAGCCTCGAACTGGGTCGGGCCGAAGTCGCACTGGAAGTTCAGCATGCCGTAGCCGGCACGGTCAAACTGCACGTAGTCAAAGCCGCCCTCGGCGATGATGTCCAGCGCCGTGTTGATCTGGTTGCCGTCGGTCACGGTGTCGTAGAAGTTGAAGGCGCCGGTCTTGAGCGCGTCGGCCCAGGTCGCGTCTTCGGTCTTGGTGACGACGATCTTCTCGATGCTCGGCTTCTGGCCTTCGAAGTTGCCCGCGTAGTTCGGGTTGATGGTCAGGGTCGCCTGCAGGGAGCCCTTGTCGAACGCGACAAGGTTGTACGGGCCGGCGGAAACGCGGTCCTCACCGGCGTTGAAGCGGGCGTACTCGAGCTGCTTCTCGATGCCTTCCTTGGTGAAGTCGCCGGCGATGTAGCAGCCCTCGCCGTCGTCCTTCAGCTCAACGCCCTCGCCCAGCCAGTACTTGAGGGAGAACGGCTTGAGGGCGATGTAGTTGAGGTCATAGTAATACGGGATCTTTTCCGCGAGGATGGTCACGGAGAAGGTGTAATCGTCGATCAGGCGAATGCCGGAAACCGCGGTCGCCGTGCCGTCATAGTAGTCCTTGCCGCCGACATAGGTCAGGTGGCCGGTCAGCTTCGCGCCGGTATCCATCGCGACCTTGGAGCAGGAGAAGACCTCGGCCCACAGGAAGTCGGCCGCCTTGATCTCTTCGCCGTTGTTGTAGGTCAGACCCTCGTTGATGGTGACGGTGAACGTCTTGCTGCCATCCGGGTTGACGACGGACTCGATGTTCTTGGCGATGGTCGGGTTCACGACATACTCGCCGCCCTGATTGGTGACGGTGACGCCGTAATCGTTGGTCAGATCACGGATCATCTTGTCGGTCGCGTTGTTCGTCCACCAGGAGCTGGGGGCGAAGTCGCCGCCGATTTCGGTGGAAGAACCATACACGATGGTTCCCTTCTCAGACGTGCCCTCGGCAAACGCCATCGCGCTCGCAGAAACGAGCATGGCCGCCGCCAGAAGCATGGAAAGAAGCTTCTTCATGGATACATCCTCCCAGATAATAAATTATATTTCGTCCGCAGCACGTTCTGCGTCAAAATATCGCGTTCCGATCCGGCTCTTCAGACAGAGCTGGATAAACAATATTACTATACACTGTTTTTTGTTTTCTGTCAATCACGCCGACGGTTTTTTGTCTGCTTTTGCATTCATATTTTTACCCGTTTACCCTGCCGAGTTCCAGAATTTTGCACCAAGTCTCCTCCGTGACTGGAATTCCGTTCTCGCGGTTCTTCGCGCGCGTTCTGTCAAGCCCCTCGCCCGGCGCGTGTACGCCGCAGCCGCCCTCGATGGGCGGCAGGCTGTGCAGGAAGGCGATGGTCTCCTCCATCTGCGCCTCCACGGCCTTCATATCCACGACCGCCGCCGGGTGAATCGCGATGAACACCTGACTCATGCCCTTTTCGCCGTCGCTCATCAGGCCGATCATGCGGCTCGTGCGCCCGGCGGAGAGCATCGACGCGCAGAGATCCAGCATGATGGACAGCGCGCTGCCCTTCCACATCGCCATCGGCATCATCCGGCCGCTCTCGCAGATCTTCTGGGGATCGCAGGTGGGGTTGCCGTCCGCGTCGTAGCCGCAGGGCGTATCGAGCATCTTGCCCTCCTGCGCCATGATTTCCAGCTTGCCGTAGGCGTACTGGCTCACCGCCATATCCATCACCAGACTGCCCTTTTCGCGCGGGATGGCGAAGGTGATCGGGTTGTTGCCGGTGGAGGGCTCGAGCGTGCCCCACGCCGTCAGGTTCATGCAGGTGTTGGTGAAACAGATGCCCATCAGCCCCGCGTCCGCCATCGTCAGGCCGTATCGACCCGCGCGCAGCCAGTGGCTGTTGTTGCGCAGCGCGACGCAGGCAATGCCGTGCGCCTTGGCCAGCTCGATGGCGCGCGCCGTCATCTGCTCCGCAATCAGCGGGCCGACGCCGAAATGCGCGTCATAGACCTCCAGCGCGCCGAAGCCGCCGACCTTCTCGGCCTTTGTCACCTTCGGGTCGCAAAGCCCGCTCTCCATATCGCTGATGTATCGCGGATAGCGGTTCATGCCGTGGCTGTAAATGCCGTCCAGCGAGTTGCCCGCGAAGATCTCGGCAAAATGCCTCGCGTCTTCCTCGCCCATGAATCGGGTCAGCCCCTTCGCCATTTCGCGAACGGCCTCGTCGTATTGAACGTAAATCATGCGGATATATCCCCCTTATCGGCTGTGATTCCCTTGTTTTTCGCGGCGCGCCTTCTTTTTTCCTGCCAACCGTCGCTGTCAATTTCTGTCGGAGCGATTTCTTTTCGGCACGATCCGCCGCACAAGCCCGAGCAGCGCTTCCTCGATCTGCGCGCTGTATTTCATGGCGAACACAAAAATCAGCAGCCCCGCGCCGCCGATGACCGCCCACGCCCAAACCGGCAGGCTGAGCGCCCCGCTGCCCAGCAGCGCCGCGACGACCAGCCCCCACGGCCTGGCCAGCGCCATGATCGCGACAAACCGCCCGAGCGGAATCTTCGTCAGCCCCGCCAGCATGCAGAGCGCGTCATCCGGGAAAAACGGAAAGAGCATCGTCAAAAACAAAAACATATCCTGCTTTTCCTCGATGATCGGCAGGGATTTTTCCATCACGCCCTTGTCCAGAAACCGCTGCACCGCGTTCCGCCCCAGCGCCCGTGCCGCCAAAAACACGATCACAGACCCCGCGATCACCGCCAGCACGCCCAAAATCATCGCCGGCCAGAAACCCAGCGCCAGCGCGCCCGCCATCATCGAAATGTTGCTGGGAATCGGCGCGACGATGACCGTCATCATTTGCAGCGCGAAATACACCGCGCCCGCCCAGACGCCCGCGCCCGCGATCACCTCGCGCAGCGCCTCCACCGAGTTGATTTTTTCAAAAAATCCGTTTTTCCAAAGCGCGCAGCCGCCCGCCGCCAAAAGCGCGGCGACAGCCAGCACAACCAAAATGATGCGGATTATCTTTTTTCGGTTCATAAACTCCTTTAATAACGGACGCGCAATGTGCGTCCCTACAGCTTTATTTGCAACTCATTTCTCATATGAGGCCGAAGGTTTCCAAAGGGCGATGCGCCAAACAGGCGCCGTAAACGCTCGGAAAGCCCTTTGGTCGCGCCTATAGGCGCGAAACCCTTCACAACACCGCCGCCGCGATCGTATACCCCCATGTAAACACAACCAGCAGCGCCGCGCAGACCGACAGCCCGACGGCGTGCGCCGCGCGGCCTTTCAGGCTCTGCGCCTGCAGGATCGGCAGCGTTGCCAGCGCGTAAAGATACCGCGCGCCGGAAAGCAGCCACGTCGGGGACAGCACGACGGCCACGTACACAAAACTGTACGCCGCCAGATCGAACGGCAGCTTTTTCTGCCGCGCCGCCAGCAGGATGTAGATATACCCCATCGCCAGAAGCTGAAAGCCCCAAGTGAACAGCCAGTCGTCATCCCCGCAGGTGGAAATCAGGTAGCTGACGGTGTTCGCCGTCGAAGCCCAGAACGAGCCGGGCTGCTGATACCAGTTCTCCTTCTGATAGATCAAGTAGGTCATCGGGTCGCCCGTCACCAGCCAGTTGATTCCCCAGTAGATGAACAGGCCGCCGAATACCATGCCCACCTGCGCCAGACAGCGCAGCACCGCCTTCATCCGGAGCCCCTCGCGGGGGATGCGCGCCAAAAACGCGATGATGAACAGCCCGGAGACAATCACCCCCGGCATGCGCGTCAGCGCGCTGGCCATGCCGCACAGCGCCGCGCCCCACGGATGACCGCGCCGCAGCAGACAGACCGCCGCCAGCGTCAGGCTGATAAACAGCGCTTCCGTGTACGCGCAGGCGAGGAACACGCTCATCGGGCTGAGCAGAAAATATGCGACCGCCAGCCGCGCCCCGCGCCCGCCCAGATGCATCGCCGCCAGATCGTAGAGCAGCGCGGCGCACAGCCCCGAGCAGAGCAGCGAAACCAGCGTCCCCGCCGCGAACAGGTTTCCGCCCGTGCAGGCCGAA
>ERZ779890.4421-NODE-4421-length-11724-cov-4.478790_pt1 | contig 11724 bp, 6 predicted proteins | sample MGYA00511553_ERZ779890 | MGnify/ENA primary metagenome ERZ779890 (study PRJEB29588, sample SAMEA2152064) | human gut metagenome | biome: human gut; feature: human-associated habitat; material: faeces | place: Denmark | collected 2008/2010 ...
CTCGTATCAATCAGCTGCTCTTCTTCCTGCGTCATGTCCTTAACGACAAGGTGTAGGAAGGACTTAACGGTATGAATCTTCTTTGTCAGCAAGGAGCCAGTCGTCTCGTAGTCGTCCATCTTCTTGGCATCCTCATCATCCGGAACGCGAATGTCCATGATATTGATGCTGTTTACGGAAGACGGGTCCATCGAGATAAACTGACCGCCGACAGCCTTACAGCCGCCGCCGTAGTCCTCCAAGCCTTTCAGGGGTGAGATAATGAATACCTGCGTATCCATCTCAGACAGACGAAGTGCAAAAAGCTGTGCGGTAAAGGTCTTGCCGTATCCGGTAGACCCAAGGATAACAGCATTCGCATTCGCATGAACATCCGTATCGAACATATCGATGGTAACAAGCGAGTTGTTTGCACGGTTCGTGCCAATCATGATACCGTCGGGGTCCTGCATCTCAAAGGAGATGAACGGATAGCAGGACGCCACACCGGAAGTTAAGACATTGCGCTGTGCTTTGCGCTTGATATCCTTATTGAGTTTACCAAGCGGGAGCAATGCCGATTCGAAGCACTCTTCCATCATGAAATTGGCGCGGCGAATCTTCATGCCCTGACCCTTGACGCGCTTTTCAAGGTTATTGTACTTGTATTCGAGTTCATCCACGGAATCAGCAACGACCGTGATGACCATAGACATGTAGTAGAAATCTTCACCAGTAGAAAGACCGCGCAGCATGTATTCGCTGGAAGAAATCTTCTCCATACGCGCATGGTAGTCAGAATCGGTGTCGTGGCTGTCCATAGCATTGGCACGGCTCATACGAAGCTGTGTACTGATTTTATTGTATACAGCTTCGCGGGACATGTGTTCAAAGAACATATCGACATCAATACCTTCACCGGCATTGACGAAGGTAGCAATCCAACCGGCATATACACGCTGGTTGTACCCGGTGGACGGGATGTAGGCGAAGGTATAGAACTTACCGTCAATGACGATATAGTTGTAATGCGTGAAATCAATCCATTCGGGAGCAATCAATTCGGGAGCCTGCAGGGAGGTCTTAACCCCCTGCATTTCCGCCTCCGAATAGCGGTCAATGATAGGCTGCATATGGTCATGGAAGCTTACCGTCTCGCTCTTGCTGCGGTTCAAAAGCTGGTAGAACAGCTGATGGATACCAGCATCCTCATTGCGGTCAGGGTTTCCGAGTGCCGGGATGAAGACATTCCCGCACTGTTCCATGTGAGAGCGGACATTTGCTGCCATCGCGTTCAGGTCTGCCACGACCAACTCGAACCGGGACCCGTCATTGCTGATGGTTTTCTGGAACTCAATGACCACAAAGAAGCGGCGGGTGATGCCGACTGACAATGCCGTCTTACGAAGAAGTCCGATATAGGCATTGAGCATCTTCTTGCGCTTAGGGTTCGTTTCCTGCTCGTAATACTGGGTGACATTGGAAATCGTTGACTCGACATCTGCTTTACGGGCAAAGGTCTTGAACTGGATATTACAAGGCACTGCCTTGAATGTCTGGTAGAACAGCGAAATAACGCGGTTCTGGGTCTCGGCGTCCATGTATGCGAAGTTGATAGGACGGTACTCCATGACTTTCACATACCGATGGTCTTTGGTGATGATAACACCGTTGAAGATATCCTCTACCGGGATGATACGCTGGGTGCTTTTGATGATTTGATAGCGTTCTGCTTCGGCTTCCATCTGTTTACGGATACGCTTGCGCTCGGTAGTTGCAATCTCTTCGCGCTCCTTCTTAGTCAGACGCGCGTTTTTCAGGTTATTCCCTACCACACCATCCGGAATTCCCTGATTCTTGTCTTTCTTTCTGAACATACTCTGTTACTCCTCATCGTCGAAGATAGAAATATCTCGGCTGCTACGAATCTGCGGTTTCACCTTCACAGGCTTCACAATCTGCTCTGTATACTTCTCGTTCCGAACCACTCTCGGTTCAAAGGAAGGCTTACGCTGTGCATTGGTTTCAGCTTCTACAACCTCATCCAACTCAACATCGAGCATATCGGATGTATCGAGCACTTCGGACGGATTTGCACCAACTTCGATGTCAGTATCATCGTCCAGTTCGATATCTTCCAGCGAGACCTCTGCATCCGGCACCGGCTCGGCAGTAGCGGTATCGGTAGGCTCGTCCAGAACGACATCCAGAACGGTTTTCGCAACCTCAGCAGCCTGTTCTTCCAGATTAACCGTTTCCGGCTGTGCCTGTTCAAGAACACGCTGGCGTTCCAGTGCCGTCAAGTGGGCACGCATCTGTGCTGCCTTAACGCGCTCAGCCTTTTCGAGACGGCGCTTGATTGCTTCCTGAATCATCTGCTCCCGCTCTTCCTCGCTCTTCTTAGCCGCCTCGGCTTCTTCCTTATGCTTGCGTTTCAGTTCGGCACGAGCCATACGTCGCTGATTCCGAGGCAGGGATTTGATGAACTCCTTTTCCTCTTTCGCACGCTGTTTTGCCTCGGCTTTCAGTTCAGCCTTCGATTTCAGTTCATCGGGTTTCTCAACGAAATCCTCATCGTCATCATAGTAGACCTGCAGGTCCTCGTCCGTGATATCGGCGCTGATAGGCTCATCGCTGCCGCCCACGACCTTGCTCTTGATGTTTTCCAGTGCCCGTTTCAGTTTTTCTTTCGGGAGCATCGTATCGTCATGGAGCAGGTAATCCGGTTCAAGTTCCGTCTTGATACGGGGATTGTACTTGGAGATTCTGCGATTCTGCCGGAACTTGACTACGCGGGCAATGAACTCAAACAAGCTGTCTCCGCCCACGCCATGTACGACACTGACGAAAACCGCCGCACACAGGATAAAGCAGTAAGCAACGGTACTTTCAAAGTCCAATCCGAGTTTTGCCCATCCATACAGGAAGATTCCTAGAAACGGTAAGGTTACGACAACGCCTTCTACGAAATTTCGGGTCTTGAACTGACCACCAAAAACATATCCGGTATCAAAGGAGTTTTTGGGAATCGCATAGATGTTCGCTTGCTTTTCTTCTCGTGCCATGATTTACATTTCCTCCGGTTTCGGGACGATAGTGCGCATCACATCTCGGCAATCCCGGTACAGATGCTGTGCCAGCTTCTGATTTCCGGCCAGTTCCGTATCCAGCAATGCAGCCTTTCTGACGCTTGCCACAACACCGTCCCCATACACATTCAGCAATACGGCAGCTGCATTCTTTTGGCAGCTTTTTTCTACGGCACACATATCCAGTTCTTTCATGTCTAAGAACACAGATACGCATACCTCCATCATTACGCCATGCACTGTACAGGCCATGAACAGTTCTCTGTTATTCAGTTGCGAATAGAACAAGCCTGAGCGCATATTCCAACTTTCACACACAGCATTCACCTCAACTACAGAATCGTTATTTTTCAGTACCTTTTGCCTGCATGAAGCAGTTGTTCGCCACGCGCCGCGAGAAGGCAGGTACAATGCGCAGCATCCGACTGTCTGCCGGAAATGAATCAAGAGACAGCCGGAGTAAAATTAGACCTTGTGGCAAGCGCCCCAGACATAGTTGCGTTTCTCATCGTAGCCGTAGACCAACAGGGTCACGCGGTCACCGCGAGTCAGCAACTCATCGGAGGAAGTCAGTGCCACACGCGCCTGGATATTGCCGGAATCAACAATGAGGCGGTAGAAGCGGTCGTTCACGGAAGTCACGGTCGCACCGTAAGCACCGCCGCGAGCAAGGCTATGGATGTTCATAGCGGGGTTCGCACGGCGCTCCAGAATAGCGCGGTTCAGGCGCAGAGACACGGTGCCGTTCTCAGCATCGACATGCAGGTCCTCCACCACGACAGGGATACCGTCACCGACATGGTACTTCTCAGCCACATTGTCGATGTACTCGTATGCGGACAGCGCAGCGGCACCGATGCTGGTCTCAACACCCAAAGCCTCTGCAATCACATAGTCGGGGCCGGTGGACAGGATAGATGCAGCGGCGCGGCTACCGTTCTTGACATCGGCATTGCGGCCGAAGAAGTGGCGGTTACGCTGAATCTGCATTGCATCCTGACGAGAACCGGCGAACACGACCTCACCGTCCTCAGACTCTGCTTCCATATAGGGGCAGAAGTTGATGATAGCACCGTTCATCAGCTTTGCCTTGCGCAGATAACGGCGCTGACGAGTCGCGTCATCATCGTTCTCGATGCCCTTCATTTGGCTGAAATGGAAGAAATCCTCAGCCTGAATCATGATGCGCAGCGTGCCGCGAGTAACCTCAACGACTGCACTACCGGAACCGACCGGACGCACGCCAAAGACTCTGCCCTGCAGGAAGCGGCGCGGCGTACGCTTGTTATCGAACACGCAGCGGCGCATCTCAGCAAGGTCACGGGCACGGCGGTCTTCCGGCATATCGACCTTCAGCATGTCGTTGCCGTCATCGATGAAATCGCCGATTTCCAAGTCATCGTCGTTGAAACGGCGGGAGCTGCGGGACAGTTCCTGAGCAGCAGGAACATCCTCGTCCTCCTCATCCATTCCATCGTCAGCGGAGGCAGAGACAGCCTCAGGAGCAAGGTTCTCTACCTCAGCGGTATTGGTTTCGTCTTGCGCAGCGGGCTCCTGAATGGGCGCAGCAGCGTCCTCCGCAGCGGCAACAGGGGTGGTCACCTCGTCGATATCGGCGATGGTGGCGTTCTTCATTTCGTTCTCGTTCATGGTATTAGTCTCCTTTTTAGGAAGTAAATGATGTTATCGACATTCGTTGCCCGTAGCAGGATTCGGGCAATATCCACCACACGCCACGCGGAGGCTGCCGATTTGTGTGGTTCCCGACTCATTACTGAATCGGGGAAAAAAGAAAAGCCCCGGCCACACATTGATGACCGGGGGGGTGTAAAGAGTGATTTACTTTTTGGATTTTTCTGCGAAAGCGTTTTTCTTGCCGGGCTTCTTGTTCCCACCGACAAGGTCGTTTTTGGTAAGGCGGGGATTCATTTTCTCTACGGTGCGCGTCTGCGTGATTTCCGTATTGATTTCCTTCTGGCGCTGGATATCGCCAACGAGAGATTCCAGCGCATCGTGTTTGCGAGCATTCGGATACAGGTCCACGGTTTTCGGAAGTTCAGACCAGCGAGTAGGCACGAAATGCGGGTCACTGAACAGCGGATGATGGATGAACCCGAACCGCTTTGCTTTCAGAAGATTCTGACCATTCGTCATAATCAGAATCTCTTCCTTTTCCAGATGCTGTACTTCATCAGGGTTCATAAGGTTGCGTTTACCATCACCTTCGCTGAGTGAATAGCCCTGATATACACCGCGAATGCCGGTCGAGTTTGCTCTCGAATCACTGACGCTCTTTGCGCGAATTGTAACGATACCGCTCTTGTCAGAGATATACTCAGCCGTATACTTATCGTTACAGCCAAGAACCAGCATCGTATTGCAGCAGCCAATGATGGTTTCTGCGTTTTCTTCGCCGTACAACTGCGTCAGCTGCGGCAAACTCTGCAGAATCAACGAAACTGCGATTTTACGAGAACGAGCCGTAGCGATAGTCTTTTCAAAGTTCGGCCAGACGCCGGTATTCGCCAACTCGTCCGCCACGACATTGACGGGAATACGCCCTTCACCGCCAACAGCGTCAAATGCCTCTTTCAGGTCCTTGAACAGGAAACTGAGCAGAAGAGACGAGAGAAGCTGCATCGAAGCATTGTCATCGGAAATAATAAGGAACAATGCCGTCTTTTTCGCGCCGATATCTGCCAATCGAATATCATCGTTACTGATAACGCGGCGGACTTTATAGGTCATGAACAGCTGTAACCGGGTATTCAAGCCGCCGACGATGTTCGGCTGAACACGCTCGCCCATACCTTTAAATACAGCCCATGCAGAAGCAGCCGGATGGTTCAGCGGAACATTCTTGAAATTCTCCTCCCAGCTGTTCAGGTCGTTGTGCATCAGAGCGTTATAGATATCGGAGATATTGCAGGTCGGTGCATCCTCTTCCCAACTCTGCAGTTTCTTCTCGCCTTCCTCTTCGCCATAGAATTCTTTTGCCAGATACTCTACGACTTTGCGGCGGTCAAACATCGCGGATTCAGGGTTCTTCACCACCTCCACCAATGCTTTCCCGTCATCCTCAGAAATGAACGGCAGCTGCGTTAAAAGTTCTTTGGTACGGCGCTCATAAATTTTAATGAGCGTTGTCTCACGCATAAACGCGCAGTAGGAAACAGCAACGCGGAACAGGTTCTCCTCGGAACTCTCCCAAAACGGGTCTGCTTTACCGCCGCCGCCCGTGTTCGTGATGACGGTTTTACAGAACGCAATGACACGCTGGTCATCGATGTTGCCCGTAATAGGGTCGTAGATTTCCTGTACACAGTCCCAAGCATTAGAAAGGTCAAGGTTGATGAGGTTGAACACCTTCACCTCATAGCCCCTGGATTCCAGCAATTTCCGCATATCATTGTGGATTTCACCTTTCGGGTCCGTAACGACTACCGATTCACCGCGAACAATCGACTGGAACACGGCGGTACGAACATAACCGAAAGATTTACCGGAACCGGGAGGTCCAATCAGGATGAGGTTACGGTTTCCGGTCGGCTCAAACGGCAACGCAATGACCTCTTCGCCGTCCTGCGTGAACTGACCGAGAATCGTGCCCGTCACATCCTCAACGGGACCCACCTCATAGACTTTCTTAGCTTGGCTCTCGCTCATCCATCCGGCAGTACCGTATGTACCGGCATTTGAAGTAATCATGCCACGGTCATCGACCTCTCTTGCAGAATTGAGGTCTGTGTTCTTCTTGGAAAGGATAACGACGATAAAGGTGATTGCTGCGGCAAAGATAAGCGTAGAGATGATACCGTATCCAGTCGTCAGGGCAAGGACCATTTTACGGAAGAATCCGGACTCCCACTCCCCTACCATCAGGGCGGCAATGTACCCGCCCGGAAACAGCGCGACGACAAACGCGCAGATAAACAGAAGAATCAGCTGCTCACCTTTTGAAAGCATCTGAATCTTCACTTTCAGTTCGTTCCACTTCGTCATTTATTACTGTCCCTCACTTTCTGTTTCGGCGCTGCTGTCAGCGGCATTCCAGTCATCCAAATCAACGCTTTCCGTGGATGTCTGCGTTTCAATGAGCAGCAGATTTTCTTCTTTGGTGTCATCGAGAGAGTCCGTGACAACATTCAGGATATTATCGGTGTAGGAGAACTCCCAGCCGAGGATTCTCGAAATATCAGAGACCGGCATCACGACATCATCCGCAGTCGGAAGTGCGAATGTATCCGTCCAAATCTCCGGCGGCTTTGTGCTGATAAAATCAAAGGTATTGTTCGAGTTGTTTACATTGAAATACTGGCTGATATTGTAAAGTGCTCCCTTTGCCGGAATAAACGCACACTCGCCAAAGGTTTCAGGGACAGCCAAGAGATGCGCTGTCGTATCATAGTCCGTATTTGAATCGAAGGCTTCTGACAATGCCCGCAGGGAAACGCACATGCGCCCGTCACTGTTGATGGTGTATTTGAGGTCCGGGACCAAAGACCCATTAAGAATCACGCAGCGAATCGGCGCATCCATCTTTCCTTGCAGGATAGCCTGCCCGTTCTTGCGGTTCTTGACAGCCTGGTCGTAGCTTTCTTTCGTCTTGTAGATGTAGATGCGCTCGCAGGAACCTTCCTTGCGAAGCTGTGCGAAATCTGTAGGGTATTCGATTTCGTTGGTAAGGTTATCGATGTCATAGACTTCTTCACCAGACACGATGCATTTCTGTAATGTTCCATCAGAATACAGAGCAGCATCATTGCCGGTATCGGTCGAGGCGGGAGTCTCTACATAGTTGCCATTCTCATCGATATACCCGGAACTGCTTTCTACATACTCATCCGTGATAGTGATTTCTTCTCCTGTGCCGGATTCGGTACTATCGGAGTCATTGTCCGAAGCAGAAGGAGTATTGCTAAGATTCTGCGTATTGCGGATATAAACGGTATGTCCCGTTTCAAGGGTAAGACCCTTTCCATCTGCATCTGTATAGGGAACGAGATTCTTAGCCTTTACGGCGGACTCGTATTCCTTATACCGATAAGTGCCATCCAGATACTTGTATTCCATATACCCGTTCTGAGCACAGTTATTGGGAGACTCAGCCGTAATCGGCGTCAACACGATTTGCCCGTTCTCCATCTTCACGCCGCCCGAAGTATCTACATCTCCGGTCACCTCAGGGTTTCCGGAAGCAGAATCCGATGCCGCGATAGACGGGGTCGGAACCGGATTCGAGGTCGCCTCATCCTCTGCCTTGTTTCTGCATCCTGACAAGCATGTGCAGATAGATGCCGCCGCAAGGCTTACAGCGGCCATTTTCTTCAAGTTCTTTTTCATCAAAAATCCCCACTCGCTTTGAGTGGGGCCTCCGTTTCTTAGTTGCTCATATATGCCTCAGGATTGACCTGCTGTGTACCGTAGTACATTTCAAGGTGCAGATGCTCACCTGTGCCGCCGTGCGAACTGTAACACAATCCGCTCCATCCCGTCTGACCGATAACAGCACCGGCAGGAATCGTATCACCAATCTTCCATGAAAATCCCGGTGACAGATGCTGATACAGTACGAAAACACCGCCACCGCTCGATTCACCGTAATACACGAAAACGAAATTTCCTCGCTGTGCGTTGCCTTTTGTCTGGGTAACGCCGTTTGCAAATCCTGTCTGGGTTCCGATAACGATGCCCTGTGAGGGTGCAATGAGCGAATACATCACGGAAGGCGGGACGATATCGGTGCCGTTATGCGCAACACCACCTCGAATCGCGCCGAGATGCGAAGAAACCATACCCTTCCATCCTGACCATGGCCCGCCAATAATGCTTGGTGCATTAAACAATGTATCGGCTGGATGAGATGCATAAAACTGCGTAATCAAACCTTTCAGGGTTCCGCTGATGGCCATACCGCCAGTGCCGCCGCCCATGCCGGGATTCGGTGCATCCGGGTCGAAGTCCAACTCCGCATTATCCTCAAAGTACGCTTCCCGCGCATTATACAACTGCCGCATCGCCTCTACCTGCTCGTTGAAGATGTCCTCATCCGAGAGGTCTGCCGTGCCTGCAGTAGTATTCGTCACATTGAAGTAATCGAGGATATACCGCTTCGCGCCTTCTTTCGGAGAATAATGGTACTTGATTTTTGCAACCGCAATCTTGTACTTTTCGGATTTCTGAACACGCTGCGTTTCCTTGTGCGTGATAAGGTTCCCTAATCTGTCATATTGTTTGTTCCCGTTCTTATCAAGCGTCGGTACATCGACTTCTTCGTCCTCCCACCATGTTCGGGTAGCTTCCGAAACGCGGTATTCTTTATCGAGTTCTACTTTCCAAAGCTTGCTCTTTTCAAGGTTTTTGGCTGCATCAACCATTTCCTTCACATGAAACCGCAAACCGGACTCGTTGCGGGATTTGCAGCTTTCACCAGCCATAACGAAGAATGTCCAGTTCAGGTAATTCTTTGACTCATACAGTTCCGGGTCCACGGAAGTCAGGATATTTTCAGGCGCAACACCGTCAGCTTCGGCTTGCTTTACCATCTTATCCATTTCCTTGTTTGCAATGTCCAGTGCTGTTGCATTGAACTCCTGATACGCGTCCTTGAAATAGTGGTTCAGCACCGCCACCATCACATTTGATGTGCTCGTGTACCCGTAGAACACCGGGTCATCTGCAATCGCCAAATCATCCCTATAGGATTTGCTGGCATCACCAAACTGTCCGGTCGTCACAAAGGTCAGAAAATCATCGACACCCGCTGAAAGCCTCGCTTTAAAATCCTCCCAGCCGAGCGTTACGCTATCTACGGATTGACCGACCGCGCTTTGCACTGACTCTGCAATCGAGCCCGGTAACTGAACCACAAAGATGACACCCATCATTGTGATAAAGAACGGTATCATGAAAAGTACAAGTGCGACCAGAATGATTTTGAACGTTGTTTTTGGATTTTTGATTGCAGTCGTTACAGCACCAACATAGTTTCCGCTCGCGATTTGTCCGGCGGCTTTCGATACGGCCTTCGCATCCTTTTGCGCTTCCCTACCGGCGTTATAGACATCGGCGGCTGTCTTTGCCATTTGCTTGGCATCGCTTACTGCACTGTCGGCCATATTGCCGGTTGAGGAGGCACCGCCTCCGAATCCTGCCATATTACCACCCTCCTTACTAATAAGTTTCTTACCACTTTCTGCCGCAACCAATAGCTGCGTTACCGCCTTGCGCCGCGTGGAGGCAAGTGATTTTGCAAGGCACGGCATCGGGTATTACCCCGACACCGAAAGGCTTATGCCTTATTTCTTGTATCAGCGTTTGCGCTTATAGTCGCCCATACCGCTGAAAGGGTTGTGTTTCTTATCCTGTTTTCCGTGGCCATGAGAATCGCGCTTCTGGTCATCGTACCGCTGGAAATGCGGCTGGCCATTGGAATGCCCGTTATAGGGTCTCGGTTCGGAATTCTTGCGGGATTCCTGACGAGCCTGACTTCTGCGGTAATCCGCATCAAGGTCCGGTCCTACATTCTCAAAGCCTTCAATGCTGCGGGCTTTATTAGCCACCTCATCGAAGGTCGCGGGGCGAGAGGTTCTCGTTGCAGGGTCCCAAACAGGCTTGATATGAACCACAAACGGAGCGTACTCAGGAACGCTGCCATCGGAATCCACTTTTTGGAGAATCCGCCAAATCGTCCAACCGTTATCCGCGACTTCCTCACGCGTCATCTGGAACATACCCAAGCTATCGGATTCAACCGTGCCGTTTGTACTGCTCAGGCGCGTAACGCTGGATTGAGAAGTCATATAGGCTTCGGGAATCGGAGGCCGTTTCTGTTCCGCAACCTGTTCAGGCTCGGATTCGTGTTCATGTTCCGCTACAGGTTCAGGCTCAGCCATTTCCTGTTCGGGAGCCGTGAACGAATTGGTTTGCGCCTTGTCCTCGTAATACTCAGACCCGTCCGCAATAGGAACATCAAATGCGGCGTCATCCGTTGCATCGAATTCCGTATCCTCGGTTTCGTCTTGCGTATCGGGTTCATCTGCAGAATCGGGTTCCGATACATCCTCTGTATCGGTATTTTGACCGCCAGAGTAATTCTCACTGTCATCGTGGCTGTTCTGTGTATGAGATTCAGACCCGGCTTCATCGACCGTCTCAGTCACCGCACTGCCACTGCTTTGCTGTTCTGCAGCTTGCTCGACCTGAACGACCTCTGTCGCAGCGGTTTCTGTCTCGACCGTGGTTTCAGGTTCAGGAGGCATATCGCCTTCCGAATACCCGGACCCACCGGTCTCCCCTACCGCATACGGCAAGCCATCCGCCGCAGGTGCTTCAACCGTTTCGGAAGAAGTGCCGCCGGTTTCAGAAGTAGGCGTATCCGTGCTGTCATTTGCGCTGCCAGACGAAGCCGATTCACTGGAAGAACCGGTATTGCCGGAAGATGCGGGAGCAGATACAGAAGTACCAGACCTGGAACTGCCGGAGCCGGACGGAGCATGAGCGCTCTCGCCGGACGCAGGTGCAGAACCGGAAGAACTGCCAGCGCCGTTGCCGAAACTGCTTCCGGAGTCACCAGAGGGCTCAGAACTGCCCGTATCAGAAACGGGTGCCGGTGTCGCAACATTGGTTGTCGTAGCACTCTCAGCCGGTGCAGATT
>ERZ779890.4425-NODE-4425-length-11718-cov-12.024093_pt1 | contig 11718 bp, 13 predicted proteins | sample MGYA00511553_ERZ779890 | MGnify/ENA primary metagenome ERZ779890 (study PRJEB29588, sample SAMEA2152064) | human gut metagenome | biome: human gut; feature: human-associated habitat; material: faeces | place: Denmark | collected 2008/2010 ...
CACTTTATATCAGCAGTAATACTTTATCTTCTGTGCCTTGGGCAATTCCTTTTGGTCAGAGCGAAATTCAAGTAATGGTAAATCAAGCAAAAGATGTACTAAGTTGGTATGATAATATGACAAAACCCGTTCCAACTTGGTACAAAGAAGTTATAAACAAATAATACGAAGCATACGTCACCGAGTCCATAGGGATAGCGAGCATCGGATTGTGACAACACAATCCGAAAAGGAGTCAAATGTAAAGCAGTTGGGGCACCTTCCTTACGGAGGGTGCCCCAAGAGCGGTTCCTTTTTTGTTGCTGCGATCATCGCACCACGCCGAACTGAAAAAGATAGTCGCGCCACATCACGTAGTAGGGAGCCTTGACGTGCACGCCGTCGCCGGAGTATTCCGCCGTTAGCGCACCGGTGTCGTCGTCAAAGACGGGGTTGCAGTCGATGTAGAAGACCGTCTCGTTGTCAGCAAATTTTTGTATCTCCGCGTTGCGTGCGTCAATGGTCGAATTTTTGAAGAATGTTGTATCCGACTTTTCCTGCGTCGTGTGGAAGATGGCTTGCAGGAAAATGATGGCGTCAGGCTGCAACTCGCGTATCTCATCGAGCAGCACCTTGTACTGCGCGGCCCAGCTCTCTGCCGTGCCGGCGCCAAGCTCATTGATGCCGAGCATCAGGTAGATCTTGCCGTAATGCTTGCCGCGGAGCGCCTGGGCGAGTGTCTGCCTGCCGGGGAACTCTGCCTTTTCTACCGCCGACCAGACGGTCAGCCCATTGTGGCAGAGGTAGTCGGCGTTGGGAAGGCCCGCGTAGTCCTTGAAGCCGTCGGTGTGCGAGTCGCCGATGAAAAGCGCGTCGTCAAAGTAGCTCGCGTCCACCGTGGTGAAGGGGGAGGCGGGCTCTTCGGGTTCCGGTTCGGGTTCTGGCAGCGGCTCAGGTGCGGGGGGCGGCTCAGGCGCTTTCGGCTCGCTCCACGGATATACCCCGTCGGCAGCTGCGAGCGCCACCGCTGCGACGGGCGGCGTTTTCTTGTCGAGCTTTGATAGATAGCCGCCGTACACGCCCGTGGGATCAAGCAGCGGGTAGACATTGAGCGTGACCGCGCTCAATAGGAACAGCGGCAGCAGAAGAGAAGGGATTCGGGAGGACATGAACGATCTCCTTAAAAACGAGAATAGAGGAAGGCATTGCCCGTCGATGTGGCGATGAAGTACACGCACACCCAGAAGAGGACAAAGAGAGGCAGATCGATGAGCGGCGTGCCGCGGTGCTTTTCAAAAAAGCGGCGGGGCTGCGGCAGACAGAAGAGAATACCGAGGAGCAGCAGCCACCAGTAAGAAGAGAGCAGCTTGAGCGCATCCTGCGCGGACACGGCGCTGTGCGTGCCGAAAAACGGAAACAGGCGGGTGAAATACGCGCCGACATCGGAGAGCTTCGTGATGCGGAAGATGACCCACGTGGGCGGAATGACAAAAAGAAGGTAGAGGTGCGAGAGCAGCGCGTGCTTTTTGAGAAAGCTGCCGATGCAGAATTTTTCAAGCAGGATGAAGAAAAGCAGCACGATGCCCCAGAGGACAAAGTTCCAGCTTGCCCCGTGCCAGAGACCGGTGAAGAACCACACGACCGTCAGCGCGAGCGCCGTGCGCGCGCTTCCGCGGCGGCTGCCGCCGAGCGGAATGTAGAGATAGTCGCGGAACCATGTGCCGAGCGTGATGTGCCAGCGGCGGTAGAACTCGCTCACCGAGCGGGCAGTGTAGGGGAGGTCAAAGTTGCGCGGCACGGGCAGCCCCAGCATCTGCCCAAGACCCATCGCCATGAGAGAATACCCGGAAAAATCGAAGTAGAGCTGCAAGCTGTAGCTCGCCGCGCCGAGCCAGGCAAGCGGCGTAGAAAGATAGCCGTAGCCGATGCGCTCAAGCGAGGCCCACAGCGGCGCAAGCTGGTCAGCCAGCAGCACCTTGAAGCAAAGACCGACGGCAAAAAGCTCGAAGCCGAGGAAGGCGTCCTCACGCGGGAGCGTGCGCTCCTTGAGCGCGCCGCGCCACTCATCGTAGCGCAGAATGGGCCCCATCGTCAGCTGCGGAAAGGCAATCGTAAAGGCGGCATAGTCGACGAGATTTTTCTCCGCCGCCGCGCCGCGGCAGACGTCGATGAGGTATCCCGCACTCTGGAAGAGGTAGAAGCTCACGCCCAGCGGCAGAACAAGCTTGATGAGGGGGAAGCTCTGCCCGGTCAGTTTTCCCCAGTTTTCAAGAAAAAATGCAGCGTACTTGAAATAGACGAGGCAGAACAGATCCGCCGACAGCGCGGCGGCAAGCAGCCCCTTGCGCATGCGCGGGGATCTCCCCACCATCAAGCGCGCGAGAAAATAGTGCAGAAGAAGCACCGCGGAAAGAAGCAGCGCGTCGCGCACGCCTGCGCCAAGCAGATAACATGCGGCGCTGCCCAGCACGAGCACGGCATTTTTGCAGCGGAAGGGGACGAGATAATAAACCGCAAAGAAGAGCGGCAGAAAATAAAAAAGAAACGTAAGGTCGGAAAAGCTCACGGGACGGCTCCTGTCAGAAAATGTTGTGGGAGGGGCGCATCGGCTTAACGCAGCATGCCGGGTCGAAAATCCGTCAAGAAGCCGCCGGGTAAACCGAAAACCGAGATTTTGGTTTACATGCGGCGGCAAGCGTGCTACAATCCTAAGACGGCGGCTGCGAAATGGCGCAGTGTTTGATATATTATGTCAATCGTAAACGATAAGCCGCCAACTGTCAACTTCAAAAAGGTAACAATTTCGGTTACATTTTGTAACGGAGGACGCTATGGGAAAAGAAACCGTTTTGGCGCTGCTGCTGCGCGAAAAGGGACGCTTCGTCTCGGGCGAGGCCGTCAGCGCGGAGCTTGGCATCACGCGCGCGGCGATCTGGAAGAGCATCTCCGCGCTGCGCGCACAGGGGTATGAGATCGAAGCCGTTCCGGGGCGCGGCTACTGCCTCAAGGCACTGCCCGATGTGCTCAGTGAGCAGACCGTGCGCAGCTTTCTGGGCGGGGTGCAGGTGGTCGGCGGGCGCATCGACTGCTTTGATACCATTGATTCGACCAACGCTTACTTAAAACGCATCGCGTTCGACGGCGCGCCGGACGGCACGGTCGCCGTTGCGGCGGAGCAGACGAGCGGGCGCGGCCGGCGCGGCCGCACTTTCCAGAGCGCAGCGGGCAAGGGTGTGTATCTTTCTGTTTTGCTGCGCCCTGAGCTCACTCCCGCGCAGCTCATGCCGCTCACGGGACTCGTTGCCGTTGCAATGAGCCGCGCGGTCGACCGCGTGGGCGGCACGAACGTGCAGATCAAGTGGACGAACGACCTTGTGCTCAACGGCAGAAAGCTTTGCGGTATCCTGACCGAGCTGAGCGTGGAGGGCGAAACGGGCGCGCTGCAATACGTTGTGCCGGGCATCGGCATCAATGTCAGCCAGTGCGAGGAGGACTTCGACGGCGACGTTGCGCAGATCGCAACGTCCATTCTGCGCGAAACGGGCAGGCGCATTTCGCGCGCGGAACTGGCCGCGGCGATGATCGAGGAACTTGATGCGCTCTACGCAGCGCTCAAGTCGGGCGATACGAGTGCGTATCTTGACGAATACCGCCGCCGCTGCGTGACCATCGGGCGCGAGGTACAGCTTTTGTGGCAGGATACGAAGGAAAAGGTTACGGCGCTGGACGTGGACGAGGAATTCGGTCTCATCGTGCGCCGCGAGAACGGAACGGTCGAGACCGTTCGCACGGGCGAAGTATCGGTGCGCGGCCTTTACGGATACGTGGAATAAGGGGGCTTTGAACATGCTTTGGGAGCTGTTTCTCACCTTTGCCAAGATCGGCGTGATGACCTTCGGCGGCGGCATGGCCATGCTGCCGATCCTCGAGCGCGAGATCGTACAGAACAAAAAGTGGGCGACGGAAGAAGAACTGGTCGATTACTTTGCCATCGGTCAGTGCACGCCGGGCATCATCGCCGTTAATACGGCGACCTTTATCGGGCAGAAGAAAAAGGGTGTCCTCGGCGGCATTGCCGCAACGCTCGGCGTTGTATTCCCCTCTCTCATCATCATTACGGTTCTCGCGGGATTGATCACGAACTTTGCGCATCTTGCGTGGGTACAGAATGCCTTTGCCGGCATTCAGGTGTGCGTGTGCGTGCTGATCCTGAACGCCGTGCTCAAGCTGCTGAAGAAATCCGTGGTCGATAAGCGCACGGCGGTCATCTTTGCGCTCGTGCTGCTCGGCAGTATGCTGCTGAGCGTTTCGCCGGTGTGGTTCGTGCTGCTTTCGGCGCTCTCCGGCATCGTGCTCAAGGCGCTTGAGGGGAGGGAAGCGAAATGACGCTCTATCTTCGCCTGTACTGGGAGTTTTTCAAAACAGGGCTCTTCGCCATCGGCGGCGGCATGGCGACGCTGCCGTTCCTCAAGGACATCGGCGCGACCACCGGCTGGTTCACGCAGACGGACCTTATGAATATGCTGGCGGTGTCGGAATCCACGCCGGGGCCGGTCGGCATCAACATGGCGACCTACGTTGGCTACACGGTGGCGGGTGTGCCCGGCGCGATCATCGCCACCATCGGCGAGGTGACGCCGTCGATCGTCGTTATCCTGATCGTCGCGGCGATGCTTGCAAAGTTCCGCGACAGCAAGGCAGTCGCCGATGCGTTTTACGGGCTGCGCCCGGCCTCCACCGGCCTCATCGGCGCAGCCTGCGCGGGCGTGATGCTCCAGGTGATCGCGGGAATCACAAGCGCGTCGGCGGGCGAGTCCCTGCTGATGAAGTTTTCATGGGACGGTGCGATCAACTGGCGCGGCATCGTCCTTGCGCTGGCGCTGCTCTTCTTCACGCGCTGCGTCAAAAAGACCAAAGACCTGCACCCAATCGTTTTCATCGGCATTTCCGCCGTGATCGGCGTGGTGTTCCGCTTCGCAGGCGTGTAAAATAGTCAAAAAGAGAAGATGCCAGGGCGAGCGCTCATAAAACAGTAAAACCGGCCGATGACCATCGGCCGGTTTTTTCATCTGTATACAGCTTGACGGAAAATGGAGCACCCCAGGACGCACCTTGATAGAGAGTATAGAAGTGCCCTTTTGTTCCGAAAGGATTTTTTATCAGTTCGACAAACCTGAAGCTATAAACGCCTTTGCAAATATATCATATCTATTAACTTTACACCGCCCTCATAGATTGGGGTATTATAATTGTCTGTAAAGAAATTTGAAATCTTGTGAGAACGAGCAAATCCACATTTCTCATAAAATGGTATTGTCAGTGGACTATCTCCAGTTCCAACTTGCAAAATAGAATACTCTTTTGCATATTTATTGGCAAGAAAATCAATCAGTACCTTGCCATATCCCATTCCATGATATTTCGGATCAACCGCAATATTCTTGATTTCAAGTATTCCATTACCTTCATCCGTGACAACACATTCAGCTTTTACACCATTGTCTTCAAGCACATACATCGTTCCTTTTTCAAGATAACGGTCAATCATGCTTTCCTGTTCGTCTGCTAATAACAACAATGATATAAACTGCTTTTTATTTTCGTTCACTTCTCGAATTTTCATACAACTTGTTACCCCATCAATTGCCGTCTGCTTTATTTCATCAAACTGGAAGTTGTCAAGCAATTATTTGTCCTCTTCCAAAGAGGTAATGATTACAGCCCCCATTACAACAATTGCAAGAATTGGACCGAGCTGCGGCCAATTCATTATTTCGGCTCCAAATGCACTGCCAAGGTATCCCGAGATAATAGCAATAATGGAAGAAATAGCCGCTTTTCTCATATATTCGTACTCCTCTGTTAAATTCCTTCCTTGATCATAGATCAATTCTGCTTTTGCATTTTTTTAATCTTCCGAGGCAATGTGGCTGGCAATGCGCTGCATGATCATGTCGAGCGCGACTAAGTTGTGCCCGCCCTCGAGCACGATGATGTCGGCATACTTGCGGCTCGGCTCGACAAACTGCTCGTGCATGGGCTTGACCGTCGTGAGGTACTGTGTGATGACGCTTTCAAGCGTGCGGCCGCGGTCGCGCACGTCGCGCAGGGCGCGGCGCAGAATGCGCACGTCCGCGTCGGTCTCGACAAAAATCTTGATGTCAAGCATCTCACGCAGCGTGGGATCCTGAAAGATGAGAATGCCCTCGACGATGACGACCTTGCTCGGCAGAATGAGTTCGGTTTCCTCGGTGCGCTGATGGTCGGCGTAGGAGTAAACGGGGCAATGAATGGCCTTGCCGGATTTGAGCTCCTTGAGCTGTTTGACCATCAGATCCGTTTCGAAAGCGTCGGGGTGGTCGTAGTTCTGCTTGCAGCGTTCTTCGAAGGGAAGATCCTGGTGCTTATAATAGCTGTCGTGATGGACGACGCTGATATCGTCACCGAAATGCTGCTTCAAATGCTCGGTGAGAGTCGTTTTGCCGGAGCCGGTGCCGCCCGCAATGCCAATGAAGATGGTGTTCATCGCCGCTTCCTCCGTGAATTGTATTTTATAGGTCAATTATAGGGAGACTTTGGCGGAATTGCAAGGCTGCGCTGCGGAAAGCGACAATTTTTTGCGCATTGCAGTTGACGCGGAAGAAAAAAGCAAGTATTATGTAAAGGAGTACAGCGTGCTTGCGCTGTGCGGCAGATACTTGATTTTTGACAAAAAGAAAGGAGCGTCGGCATGGATCTTCTCAAATGCCCGCGCTGCGGTGAAGAATATTCTCCCAGCTATCGCAGGTGCCCGTTCTGCGAGGAGGGCGACCACCCCCGTAAGGTCAAGCACAACTCCGGCAAGCACAATTCCGGCAAACAGAACGGCGGCCGGCGTGTTTCGGATAAAAAGCAGACCCACTCCGCCCGCGGCGCGATGGCGGCGGTGCTGGTCGTGGTGCTGCTGCTTTTGAGTTGGTCGCTCTTCGGCGAAAAGATCGTCGCAAAGATCAACCCCGATGACGCTGACCCGTTACCCGGCGTGCAGGACGACAGCAACAAGCCGGTCGACGGCGAAACGGACGCAGACGGCGAGGCCGATCCGAGTATCGGCGAGGAACCGAACGTGGGCGATGTGACGGGCGGCGAAACGACCGATCCCGGCACGACGGCTCCGGTCACTCCGACGGTGGACGCCTCGGCGCTGAGCATCAAGACCAACGTCGGTACGACGCTTTCCAAGGACGCGAACGGCACCTTCGACTGTACGATCAAGCCGAGCGAATCCATTCGTCTGAGCGTTTCCGGAACGGACGCAGCCACCACCTGGGCGGTGGCGGACGCGAGCGTTCTGTCCATCTCGGCAGACGGTACGATCTCGCCCATCAAGACGGGCATCACGACCGTGACGGCCTCGGTCGGCGGTGCGGTGCTGTCGATCATCGTGCGCATCAAATAAAATACGCGGTAAAAGAGCGGCCTTTCGGCCGTTCTTTTTTTGCGCAAAAGGAGAGGCCCTCCTTGCAAGGCACTCCTGCCTGTGCTACAATTACCTTGAAGAAGTGTTTTCAGGAGCAATTGATTATGACGACCCGTGAATTTCAAAAAAAGCAGCCGCTTTCCATTCTTTTTGCCTACTTCAAGCCGCACCGCGGCCTGTTTGCCTTAGACCTTGTCTGCGCGACGATCGTCGCGCTCATTGACCTTGCCTTCCCGATGGTCACGCGCAAGTCGATGTACGATCTGCTGCCCCAGCAGCAGTACCGCGCGTTTTTTGTCGTCATGGGCGTGATGATGGCAGCGTTTATCGTGCGCGCGCTTTTGTACTATGTGATCGCCTACTGGGGGCACACGTTCGGTATCCGCGTAGAGGCGGATATCCGCCGCGACCTCTTCATTCACGTGCAGGAGCTGGACGTCAGCTTTTTTGACCATAACCGCACGGGTCAGCTCATGAGCCGGCTGACGAGCGACCTCTTCGAGATCACGGAGCTTGCCCACCACGGGCCGGAGGACCTGCTCATCTCGACGCTGACGATCATCGGCGCGCTTGTTATCATGTTCTCCATCGAGTGGCGGCTTGCCCTTGTGGTGGCGTGCATTCTGCCGGTGTTTATCGCCGTTATCATGTCGCGCCGCAGCAAGATGGGCGCGGCTTCGCGCAACGAAAAGCAGAAGACCGCCGCCATCAATGTCGGCATCGAATCGTCGCTCTCCGGCATTCGCACGGCGCGTGCTTTTGCCAACGAGGACGAGGAGATCGACAAATTCAACACCGCGAACGAGGAATTCAAGGTCTCCAAGCGCGCCTTCCACCATGAGATGGGCGTATTCAACGCGACGATGGAATTTTTCATGACGCTGCTCTCCGCCGCCGTCATCACGGTGGGCGGCTACCTCATCATGCGCGGCGAGATCAACTACATTGACCTCATCACCTTTTCGCTCTACATCACCGCTTTTATCAGCCCCGTGCGCAAGCTCGCCAATTTTTCCGAGATCTTTGCGCGCGGCTTTGCCGGTCTCGAGCGCTTCACCGCGCTTATGCGCGTGGAGCCTGCGCTGAAGGACGCGCCGGACGCGAAGGAGCTTACGAACTGCCGCGGCGAGATCGACGTTGACCATGTGAGCTTTTCCTATGAGGGAACAGCGGGAGAGGGTGTGCTGCATGACGTGAGCGTCCATGTTACGCCCGGCGAGATGCTTGCCATCGTGGGGCCCTCCGGCGGCGGCAAGTCGACGCTCTGCCAGCTCATTCCCCGCTTTTACGAGGTCAGCGACGGTGCGATCCGCATCGATGGGGAGGACGTGCGCGCCCTCACGCAGACTTCGCTCCACCGCGCCATCGGCGTTGTGCAGCAGGACGTGTTCCTCTTTGCAGACACCGTGCGCGAAAATATCCGCTACGGCCGCCCGGACGCGACGGACGAGGAGATCGTCGAGGCGGCGAAGCGCGCGGAGATCTACGACGATATCATGGCCATGCCGCACGGCTTCGACACCTACGTCGGCGAGCGAGGCACGATGCTCTCCGGCGGGCAGAAGCAGCGCGTGTCCATCGCGCGGATCTTCCTCAAAAACCCACCCATTCTCATTCTGGACGAAGCCACGAGCGCGCTCGACAGCGTGACGGAGGTGAAGATCCAGCATGCTTTTGACGAGCTTTCGCGCGGGCGCACAACGCTTGTGATCGCGCACCGGCTCTCCACCATTCGCTCGGCAGACCGTATCCTCGTCATCGAGGACGGGCGCATCGCCGAGCAGGGCGGCCACGAGGAACTTCTCAAGGAAAACGGCGAGTACGCTTCCCTCTGGCGCACACAGAACGGAGCATGCTGATGGATCGGAGACAGCTTTTGGATCGCGCCGCACAAAGCAGCGAGGAGCGCGTGCTGCTGGCGCATATCCTCGATAAATGCGAGCAGAGCCGGCAGCGCAATATTCCCGCGGCGACAGATTTTTTAAGCCCCGCCGAGCAGCGCGCGGCGCAGGAGCTGCTGCACGCCGCCGCCATTCACGAAGGCTACGCCTTTCGCGGCGGTTATGAGCGCGCGGAGCGGAAAATGCTCTTTTTCCTGCCCGACTGGCAGGAGGAAGCGGACGAGAGCGAATCCATGACGGCGCTGCGCTGTACCTACCGCAAAGAGGACACGCTGACGCACCGGGACTTTCTCGGCTCGCTCATGGCGCAAGGCATCACGAGGGAAAAGCTTGGCGACATTCTGGTGTCGGATGGCTCGTGCGACCTGATCGTTTCGCGCGACATTGCGCCCTATCTGCTGCAAAATGTGACGAGCGCGGGGCGGGTGAAGCTCTCGGTCAGCGAGATCGAACTTTCTGCCTTGAATATCCCTGAGCTCAAGGTCAAGGAGATCCGCGACACGGTTTCGACGCTGCGGCTCGACGCGGTGGCGGCGAGCGGCTTTTCGATGAGCCGCGGCAAGGCGCAGGAGCTTATCTCCTCCGGCCGCGTACAGCTCAACCACCGCGAAACGCTCAAGGCGGACGCGCCCGTTGCGCAGGGAGATGTGGTCTCCGCGCGCGGGCTTGGAAAATTCGAGGTCGCCGAGGTCGGGGGTCTCAGCAAAAAGGGAAGAACGGCGCTGTTGCTGCGCCGATACTTGTAAGGAGAAGAATGCAATGACGATGGAAGAAAAGATCGCGCGCATCAACGCGCTGGCGCGCAAGGCCAAGGCCGAGGGACTGACCGACGGTGAGCGCGAGGAGCAGGCACAGCTGCGCCGCGACTATATCGACTCGGTGAAGGCAAACCTCAAGTCGCAGCTCGACTCACTGTATGTGCTCGATGAAAAGAGCGGCAAAAAGACGAACATCATCGACTTTGAACGCGAGCGCGCCGCAAGAGCGGGCGAAAAAAAGGAGAAACAGTAAATGAGTAAGGAATTTGAGTACGACCCCGAGAGCGGCTCGTTTCGCTTTGACGAGGGAGGCAAAACGCCAAAGAAAAAAGATGGCGGCGACATCGGCAGCTGGATCATCATTGCGGCGCTCTTTGCCTTCGGCCTGTGGCCGATTGGCCTGATCGCGCTCATTTCCAAGCTTTCCGACCGGCCGAAGAAGGTGAGCGCACCGCGCAGCGGCATGCGCACGAGCACCAGTCCGAACGCGAACGTTACGGCGCGCAGTACGAACAAGGTAGAAAAGACCGTTGTGCAGACGGCGAAGAAGATGAACCGCGCGCCGAAGACTTCCGACAAGACCGCGCGCATCCTCTTAATCATCGGCGCGGCCATCACTGCGATCTTTGGTATCAGCCTTGTGACCATGCTGGGCGAGGTCATCGCCTACGGCTGGTATTCCTACATGATGGAAGAACTTTTTCCTATGTGCGGTTTCTTTGCCGGCGGCGTTGCCATGCTTGTCGCCGGGCAGCGGATGAAGCGCCGCAGCGCGCGTGTCGCGCGCTACCTTGCCGTGATGGGCAAGCGCAGCCACATTGCTGTGGACGAACTCTGCGCCGTGACGGGCAAGAGCCGCAAAAAGGTCGAAAGCGATCTTGACTTCATGGTGGAAAAGGGACTGCTCGGCGCGGGCGCTTATCTGGACAGCGGGCGAGGAATGTTCTTCCGCAACGCCAACGCCTTTGCCGACTATGCGAACGAAACGGCGAAGAAGGCAAACGTCACACCCAAGGAAGCGAACGAGGGCTACGCGGGCGCGCTGCGCGCCATTCGCAGCGCGAATGACCGCATCGCCGACCCCGTGCTGAGTGAAAAGATCGACCATCTTGAGACTGTCGCAGGCAAGATCTTCCGCGAGGTGGAGCAGCACCCGGAAAAGCAGCAGCAGGCCGCGACCTTCCTCAACTATTATCTGCCCACCACGCTCAAGCTGCTCGACAGCTACGCCAAGTTTGAAGAGGCGGGCATCGAGGGAGAAAATCTATCCCGCGCGCAGGAGCGCATCGAAGAGACGATGGACGCCCTCATCAAGGGCTTTGACAAGCAGCTCGACGACCTTTACCGCAGCGAGGCGATGGATATTGACAGCGACATTCGCGTGATGGAGAACATGCTCCGCCGCGATACGGCGAGCGTGGAGGAGGATTTCGGCCTCGGCGGCGCCGCTGCGCAGCGCGCGCCGGACGAGGAATAAGGCGCATGCGGTGTGATGCAGTCTCATATGCTCTATGATGAGAAAGGACAAGAGGTATGAAGCAAACCGGCAGACGATTTGACGCTGCTGCCTTTTACGGCGGCACGAACAGCGAGGCCTACCGCTATCTCGGCGCGCACCGCA
>ERZ779890.4432-NODE-4432-length-11702-cov-13.740105_pt1 | contig 11702 bp, 11 predicted proteins | sample MGYA00511553_ERZ779890 | MGnify/ENA primary metagenome ERZ779890 (study PRJEB29588, sample SAMEA2152064) | human gut metagenome | biome: human gut; feature: human-associated habitat; material: faeces | place: Denmark | collected 2008/2010 ...
CTTTTATTAATTTTACAGGAGCCAATTAAATATCAAGCAATAATATTTTTATCTTTAGATTTAGGCTGTAGACGTGGTGAACTTACAGGTCTTACTTGGAATGATATAGACCTTGATTCAGGTAGACTTGAAATTAATAAAACTACTCAGTATGCCTATGGTGAAATCTATGAAAAAGGAACAAAAACTGTAAATAGTGAAAGAGTAAATTATGTTTCTGGAATGACACTTGATATTCTTAAGCAATGGAAAAAAGAACAACTTCAGCAAAAACTACTTCTTGGTTCTAAATGGGAAGGAAGTAACAGAGTTTTTACAACAGATTATGGTGCTGATATTCATCCAGATACTCCTACAAAGATATTTAAAAAGATATTAAAAAAGTATAATCTAAGAGAAATCAAATTTCATAGTTTACGACATACCACAGTCAGCCTAATGATTCGTAAAGGTATTCAACCACAATTAATTAGTAGAAAAGTTGGACATTCAAGTGTACAAACTACAGATAGAATATATTCTCATTTCTTTGAGGATCAATTTAAAGACGTTCCAAATGTTATGGACGATCTAATTAGTGTAAAAGCAAATTAAAATAGACGAGATTTTATATATGATCCCGCCTATTTTTTAATCTTTAATTTTTAAATTTTTCTTAATTAGCTTTTCACAATCACTATTTGCCTTGTATATATCAAATTTTTCAGATACTATATAAAAACCATTTGAAATTCCTATTATAGATCCTAAAACTTCCTTTAACTTTTTTATCTTTTTAAATCTAATTCGTGGAATAGTACCAACATATCCAGCTAATTCTGCTCCAATTTTTCTCATTTCTCTACTAGCTTCTTCATAATCTTCTTTTCCTCTAACATTTTGTTTCTCATCTAATAAGTTATATGGACTATGATAATAACAACAATATAATGTAATTGTATATATAATTCTTTCTCTTAACTGTTTATATTTTTTACGTGGGTTAATAATACCTTCTAAAACAAATTGACTTAAAACATATACTAAAACACCAGACAGCACTGTTATAAAAGTAGTGTTATTAATTATATTATTAATAAAATCATTCATTTTCCTTTTCCTTTCTTTTATTCTCTTCAACACATGCCATTATCTCTTCCTTTGTTCTATAATCTGTCGAAAACGGCATATTTCTTTCTAATATTGGTATTCCAAAATTCATATTATATGCTGTATCCTCATAATCATTTAAAAACGAGGTTATATCCAACTCTACGCATTCTATTTTTGGATCAAATTCTAGCAAAAAGCCAAATGGATAGGCATCAATTGAAGCAACAACCCTTATTCCCATATTACTAACCCACATTGCTTGAACTCCTGTATATGCTATTCTTCTCTCTTTTAATAGAAACATAGATAGTCTTAATTTATTTGTATCTATACCTCGTTTAGATTTATTCAATAATAATTCTATTATCTCTGGGTACTTTTTTGTAATGTGCGGGCATGTGCTACAGAACATTGATAGCACTTGTTTTGCAAACAAAAGAGGATTCATTCCCTCTATGCTTATTCCAGCTATTTTTTCATTACGCTTTAATATTTCTGGAAACAATATATCTACTGTATTAGCAAATTTTATATATTCATTTCCATAATACTTCCCTGTAAGGTTATTACATCTTGAACATAAGGAATGCATTCCAACCCCTCTTTGCTTTTGCACATATTTTAAATCAGAATAATCCCAAGGCGATTTATTTTCATCACATATAGTCTTCATTAATTCTTCACCCACAATTATTCTTGCACTTTGATAGTTGAATGCTTTATGTGGAGGAATATGTTCAAAAGTTAAGTTGGATTCTTTTTGGCATATATGACATCTTCCTTTTTTCATATTTACTCCCTATAAATCAATTTTTGTTTTTTCTCCAGTTTCTTTATCTACACAATAATATACTGTATATTCATGATGTGGCTTTGGATTATGAAACTCAGATACTATTTTATACTTTTTTGAACATTTTTCACACTTTATAACTGGCTCAGTTTCTTCAAAACGATTCCAATCATCACTTAATATTTCTTGAATTATTTCTCCATTTCCACACAAGCATGGAATTTTCATTGTTTTAAATGTTTCCCAGCTCATATTTACCTCCTTCATTTACTGATTATTATATCACGATTTTTTTATTTTGACAGGTATTCCCAAAAACTTTCGCCACTTTTTCGCCACTTTTTTGAGACAAAAAAAAATCAAGGAACTTTGAATCCCTTGATAAATGTGGTTGCGGGGGTAAGACTCGAACTTACGACCTTCGGGTTATGAGCCCGACGAGCTGCCAACTGCTCCACCCCGCGATGTATTTAGTTTTCTTAACCTTTATTAGTATACTTCTTTTTCTTAGTATTGTCAATATATATTTAGAAAAATCCTTGATTTCACAGATTTTTTTATTTAATATTAACCATTTATTTTAATCTACATCTATATTAATTATACCTAGCATGAGCTCAGCTCTTGCTTTGCTCATGCTATAATTCTATGTTATTTTACAGTTATATATTCCTTTATATTTTCGAGTTTTGCTTCTCCTATTCCTTTTACTTCTTGTAGTTCATCTATTGATGTGAATTTTCCGTTTTGCTCTCTGTATTCTATTATCTTTTTGGCTATTGATGGGCCTATTCCTGGCAATTGTTCAAAGTCTTCTTGCTTTGCTTCATTTATATTCACTTTTTGTTTTTTACCTCCTTCTACTTTATCTTTTATAATCACATTATTTCCACTTTCTGTGGTTATATACACCTTTCCTTCGTTTGCTTCTTTCTCTTTTTTGCTAGGTATATATATTTTTTGTCCATCTGATAACACAAATGCCAAATTTACTTGGTCTAAATCTGCTTCTTGTGTAACTCCTCCTGCTTTTTTTATTGCATCTGAAATTCTTGATTCTTCTGGCAATTCTATTATTCCTGCATTTTTTACTTTTCCTGTAATGTGCACAATTATTGTGCTTTCTTTTGGTTCATCTGCTTCCACATTTGTGTAAAAATCATTAAAATTATATTCTTCTTTTCCCCCATTTGTAGTGTATATGTATATTCCAACTCCCAATATTACTAATGTCCCCACGATTCCAATAATTAATTTTTGCTTAAAACTTAATTCCATATTTATTCCTTTCCAAAAAACTTGAAATTTTGGCAATTTTAATATATATTTATATTTGTAACTTAATATAATAAACTTATAGGAGAAATTTCATGAAGAAACTTAAAATAATATTTTTTATTTTTATATTTTTAATGCAATTTATCATATTTATATCTCCTTCTTATGCTGATAGTGATAATTTAAAAACATATTGTCCTTCATGTATTTTGATTGAAGCTAATACTGGAAAAATTTTATATGAGAAAAACTCTAATGATGTAAGGTTTCCTGCAAGTACTACTAAAATTATGACTGCCATTTTAACTGTTGAAAATTGCAATCTTGATGATGTTGCAACAGTCAGTCACAATGCTGTTTATTCAATTCCTTATGATTACACTCATGCTAGTTTAAAAGAAGGCGAGGAACTTACAATTGAACAACTTTTGTATGCTCTTATGATTCCTTCTGCAAATGATGCAGCAATAGTATTAGCAGAACATATTTCTGGTAGTGTTGAGGAATTTGCTAAATTAATGAATAAAAGAGCTGAAGAGCTTGGTTGTAAAAATACTCATTTTGTTAATCCAAATGGTATTCATAGTAAAGACCATACATCAACATCTTATGATTTAGCTTTAATGGGAAAATTTGCTATGCAAAATAGCATTATTAGAAAAATAGTGTCAACTACCCAGTTTACATTACCTGCAACAAATAAATATAGTAAAACCGATAGAATCTTTAATAATTCAAATGATTTATTAAATACATATAGTAGATATTATTACGAAGGAACTACTGGTGTTAAAACTGGTTATACTGGTGAAGCAGGAAATTGCATTATTGCAAGTGCTAAAAAAAATGATTTTGAAGTTATTTTGGTTGTACTTGGTGGTGAATCTACAAATACTGGTTTAAGTCAAAGATATTTAGATTGTAAAACTTTATTTGATTATGCTTTTAATAATTATTCATTAAAAACATTAAATGAAAAAAATGCTGTTTTAAAGCAAATTACAGTTCGTGGAGCTACTGAAGAGACACAAAATTTAAATGTTCTTATAAAAGATAAAATAGAAATTTTTTCTGAGAATAGTGCAGATTTATCTAGCTTAGAACCTGAAATTACTTTGGATGAAAATTTAATGGCACCAATTTCTGCTAATAGCGCAATTGGTAAAATAACTTATAATTATGATGGTCAAACATACTCATCTGATTTAATTGCCGAAACTCAAGTACTGTCATCTGATTTTTTACCACTTTTATTTAGAATTTTATTAATTTTTGTTGTTTTATATTTGCTATTTTTACTTTTGAAAAACCCTAAAAATAAATCTAAAAAAACATATAAGAAAAAAACTAAAGGTGGAAATTATAAATTTACGCAGTTTAGTAATTATTAAAAATAATAGGGCACTAATTTTAATTAGTGCCCCATATTTTTTTATTCATCTTTTCCTAGAATAATCGTAACATCAACATCTGTTTCTTCTGCAGATGAACTTCTTTGAGTTTGTACTAATAATTTCATTTCATCTATTGCAGCGTTTTCAACATTTCCTCTTTTTATTATTATGCTATTATCAATGCTTGAAGTTTCTGAACTTTGTATATTAGTATATCCAGCTTTTTTTAATCTATTTTCTATTTTTTCTAATTTAACACTACTTCCACTTCCGTTTAAAACTTCAATTTTAATTTTTGATTTATCAATTCCAGTTGTATCAACACTACTTGTGTCTATTTCTTCATCTTGTAGTTCTGGGTTTAAGAATAGTTTGTCAATTACTTTTGCAGTTTCTTGCTCTTCTGCTGCATAAATCCAAACTCCATTTGTGTATTCTGATGCACCTGGTAATTGTTCTGTTCTTAAATTTTCAGTGTTAAATTCTACTATATAAGGAATGTAATCTTTAACAATATTAAAGTCTATATTTGTTTCAACATATTTTTGTGCAATGTCTATAAATTCATTTATTTTTAAAATGTTTTCAACTTTTAATGTTTGCTTTGCAAGTGCTTTTAAGAAATTTCTTTGTGTTTTCATTCTACCATAATCTTCAATTCCATATTCAGATGGATATGTTGAACCATCATTATTATGTCTAAATCTAACAACTTGCTCAGCCTTATCACCATCTAGTTTTTGAACTCCGGCTTTCAAGTTAATATGTAAATTCTGTCTATTTGAATCATACTTCATATCAATTGGTACATCAAATGTTACTCCACCTATTGCATCAACTAATGCTTTAAATGCTTGTGTATCAACTTTTAAATAATATTTGATATCAAGTCCAGTTAACTCATTTACTTCTTTTAATGAATTTTCAGCTCCTGTTTGATATACTGCATTTATTTTATCCCAAGCTGTTGCTTGACTTTTATTATATCCAATAAATGTATCTCTAGGTATTGAAAGCATAGAAGCTTGTTGTTTTTGTGGATCATATTCAGCTATCATAATAGTATCTGTTAAGTTTTCACTTTGTCCTAATAATAAGCAATAAATTTTAGGTAAAGTTTTAACTGTTTCTTGGTCATGTCCAATTGCTGTAGCTAAAATTCCTTTTAAACCTCCACCATTTTTATGTACTTTATATGCAAATACTCCTCCAACTATTAATAAAAGTAATAATAGTAATAATAATATTTTTTTACCAATTCCCTTCTTCTTCTTTTTATATTTCGTTTGTTTTTCTTCTTTCAATTTTTTCACCTAATTCCTTTTTATTTGACAATTTATATAATAACAAAAATCTTGCCTTTTGGCAAGATTTTTAATTGAAATTTAAAATATGATTTTTAATAATAAATTGTTATTATACATCGCACTTCCTATAAACGATTTTTGTAATGCAATTATAAATGAAGTATTATTTATCATTGGGCTTATAAATGAAATTATTGCTAATGCAATATATATAATTACTAAAGATTGTAGCAATCCGTATACTACTCCTCCTAGTTTATCACATTGTTTTATAACTGGTAATTTAGTGATTAAATTTGCCAAACCTTTGATAAATAATAGAATAATTCTACTAACTATAAATAAACCAATTGCAACTGCAATATTAATAATCATAATAGCAACACTTCTTGCTGTTGATTCTACTATTGCTGTTTTTGCTTCATTTCCAGCTTTCTCTACTGATTCATTTATATAATTTGTAATAACATCTGGCATATTTTCTTGTGTTTTTTCTTCTTCTGGTTTTTGTTCTTCTTGCTTTAAGAAACTTTGTTTAATTGCCTGTTCTAAGTTTTCATCCCAGTCAGTTTTATTAATTATAAAATTTGATACAGGTTTAAATAATATAAATGCAATTATTAACGCTAATACAAATGATACTATTTTTAAAAGTGATCCTGTTAAACCTTTGTGATAACCAATTAAAATACATAATGCAATTATAGCAACTATTACTAAATCAATTATTATACTCATTGTAACTCCTCCTATAAATTAACAATTTCTATTTTGTCTCTATAAATAATTCCGGCTACTCCGTCACCCAATATAATTTTTTCAATTACTTGAGAAGAGGTATACCTTTTTATAAGCCATGCATTTGTGTCTATAAAATAAACTTCATCTCCCAAATTAATTGCTATTACATTGTTACATGAATCCACAGCTTTTGCAACTTCTTCAATTGTGTATATACTTTCTTTTCCATTTGATGTGTTTTGTATTTCTATAACTGTATCTGCGCTAAAAATTCCTGTTGACTTTTCATAAGTTCTAAATATATGTCCATCTAATCCTATATCTGCAAATGTAATTTTAGGGTTGTCTTCATTTAATTTTACAAGTTCAACATCAACTCCAGATTCAAATTTATGAATTCCATCATCATACATACAAATTAATTGGTTCTTGTCTTGATATTTTATTCTTAAAATTAAGCTATCTTGTGGTGCATTATATGTGTATTTTGCTTCAGTATTTTTTTCTTTTACATCTTTAATTGATATTATTTTTATATTTGATTGTATTACTGTTCCAGAATTATTTACTTCTGCATAAGCAAATTCTGAATTATCTGGTGATACATAAGCATCTACTGCAATAGTATTTGATAAATATGTTTTAAATAGCTCATTTCCTTTTGTATCAAACGTACTAATTACTGCTTTATGTGTTGTTCCTGTTACTATTGCACATACATATCCATTTTTGTTTACTGTTACTTTATTTAAATTTCCATCTATGTTCTTTTCCCATATAACATGATCTTCTGATATTAAGTATATTTTTTGACTATTGTTTTCTGCAATTACTAAATACTTTCCATTCACATCATATATTGGGTTATTAATTTCAATTTTTACTTCTTTCTCTTTTTTACCAGATGCACTGTATTCATTTAAAGTATTTTCTGCAAGTACACAAATATATTTTCCATAAGTAAAAATATTTGTATTAGAATCATAATCAATTTCAATTATTGGTACATTTTCCTCTGTTACATCTTTTCTAAATATATATCTGTCCATAAAGTTTCTAAAATTTTTATTAGTATTATATATTATTGCTGATGTAATGACTAATATTATTAGTATAATAATTGCAATTACTATATACAATTTCTTTTTATTAAATTTTCTATCTTTTCTAAATTTTATTACTTTGTCCATTGTTTTATTCCTTTATATTTTTATACAATAACTATATACTACATTCAGTTAAATTACAAGTATTTTACTTTCAAAATGCCCCAAATTTGTATTAACCCCAGTATACCAAATATTGGATATAGCAAACTTACCAAATTTGAAAATCCCACTGGCGCAACTAATACTGATATTACACAAATTCCAATCATCCATATTTCTTCATTTTTATTAACATTTTTTATGAATCCATAGCCAGATGCTATTGCAGTTGTAAATATTGCAATTAATATAACTATTCCATAAATCACTGAATATATATTTCCAAATTCTTTTGTTATCTGTATAAGTGGCAATTCCAAATTTTGCACATAATTATTTCCTCTTAATAATAAAAAATATAATGCTAAGCCAAGCACACATAAAATTGTACTGCATAATATACTGCACATTTTTATTTGGCTTTGTTTTTTTATATATAGATTAAGTTCTATTAAGATTGGAATTAATAAAATACTGTTATAACTTGCATACAATACACTACTAAATAACCAACCTGTGCAATAATTTATTTGGTTGTTGTTGCTTGCTATAAAATTAATATTTTTTATTCCAAGATAGCTTATAAAGAAACATAAAAATGGTATTAATATTGTATTTATTGATACAATGCCTTTAGTATTATTCTTAAATGTTATATAGCATAATATGCTAATACATATTGCTGGAATATAAATTAAAATTTTAAATTCCTGGTTAAAGTATGCACTAAATCCAGCTATCATTACAAAAAATGATATTAATAAAAAACATTGTATTATTACTTGCATTAATTTATTTAATTTTTTATTTGTACTTAATATTAATAAAAAATCAGAATATGATTTTACAGATTTTATATTTAAAATTTTAAATACCTTATAAATAATAAATCCTGTTATTATACATGAAAGTATCATTCCTATAATTCCCATAAATCCATATTTATTAAAAAATAAATATATTTCTTGCCCAGATGCAAAGCCTGCCCCTATTGTTGTTCCAATTATTACAAAAACAATTTTCAAAACATTTTTCATAAAAAAACTCCCTCATATAAAATATATGAAGGAGTTTTAAATTTTATTTCTTTCTTCTTCTAACTTGCCATACTACAATTCCTACAATTATTATAACTACTGGTATACCAAATATTATTGATAAAATAATTTTTGTTTGATTTTCTGTAACATCATAAGTAGTAACTGTTTCACCGGCTTTTCGAATTGTTATATTATCTTCTCTTTCAGTTAAATATGATACTGAATTTAATAATATATCTTCATTATTGCAAAATTCTATAGCATATCTATAATACATACCCATTTGTATTTGCGCATTTGTTGCAAATGCAGTATTTGAAAATACTATTAATTTTGAAATTTTATCTTCACTTATTGTTTTTGTAAGCATTGCAGCAACTGTAGCTCCTGAAGCATTCTCGTCACTTGATATTTTAGTTTGACTACTTGATGTTAAATCAGTTCTATAAAATGCTTTATCACTTACTGTTGCTAAAGTTTCTAGAGTAACATTTTTCTTAGCTAATTCATCTGTTGATTCAAATGTTAGTTTTCCTGCTGTCATCATACATACATTTAGCCCCATGTTAATATCTTTTACAAGTTCAGAACTTGTATTTATAGATGCGATTATATATGAAGGCGCTCCTGATACCATTTTGCTACTGTTAGCTTCCATAATAAATCCTTCTGAATTTTTTACTCCATATACATCTAATATTTTTTGGAAATTAGGTGTTTTTATTTTACCCAAATTTGGATCCATTAATAGTAAAATTTCTCCACCATTGTTGATATATTTTAATATTTCATCTTTTTCTTTTTTATCTATATCATTTTTTAAAGCTGTAATCACTAATACTTTACAGTCTTTTGGTATACTTCCTGCTGTTAACAAGTTTAAGTATTCAACCTGATTAACTTCTGATTCTAATGAACTTTCTAAATATTGAAAATATCCATCATTATACAAATTATGACCTGTTAAAATACATATTTTAGGTTTTATATTTGTTGTAACATCTAAAATTGCATTTGTTATTGCCTCTTCTGTTATATCTATTTGTTCATGAGTACTATAATCATAAGTATATAAGTCACTATCTTGTAAAATTTTAATTTTTGACTCAGTTTCAACTGCAACAAATGATGATGTATCAGTTAAACCATATTCTGTCTTCCATTCTTGTTTTGAAGTTAAATTTTCAAGTTTTTCAACTGTTATGTTATCATTTAGTGTTGCATACTTGTTTGCAAAATCTTCTACATATTCATACATATTGTATGTTGTAATTGTAATTTTTTGATCTAAATTTTCAAGTTTATCTTTTGTTGCTTGAGATATAGAATAAATCTTATCTTTTGTAAAATCTAAATCTGTTATATTAGCTTTGTCTACAAAATAACTGATTGTTAAAAATGCACATATTATAATAGCAAATAGTAAAATAGTAAGTACAACACTTTGTAGCCATCTCTTTTTTATAATTTCTATAAATTTTTCTTTCATGCTTTTTCATCCTTTCTATTATTTTATTGATTTTTTTCTTTGCATAATAATAATTGTAAATAAAATAAATACTACTGTTATTCCCAATAAATTAACAACTTCAGACATTGATATTAATCCTGCTGGGAATTTTTGATAATTGCTCATTAAATCAATAATAGAAAAGTTATCATTTAGGTTTGGTAAAAACCATGAGCTTACAAAAAATACTATTGTAACAACTGCAGAAATAATTTGATTTTCTGTTAAACTAGATATAAACATTCCTATAGAAATTGCAGCCATTCCTACTAGTAAAAATCCTAGTATCATAACAAGTGTTGGCACTAAGTTTGGTGCTTTAAAAAAGCATAAAATTGCATAATATATAAGTGAAAATATTAATGTTATTACTATTACACTAACACCTGCCAAAAATTTTCCAAGTACTATTTCAGTAATACTTCTTGGAGATGTTAGTAATAATTGCTCTGTTCCATTTTTTCTTTCTTCTGCAAACATTCTCATTGTTAGTATTGGAACAATAATTAGTAGCCCATACCTTGCTGTATTAAAGTATAAATTTCCTATGTCATATCCTCCTACACTAACAGTTGTTAGGTAGAAAAATAAACTAAATATTAATAAAAATAAGCCTATTGTTATATATCCTGTAGGAGATAAAAAATAACTTTTTAATTCTTTTTTATAAATTGCAAACATTACTCTTTTCCTCCTTTACTTTGTTTTTTAGCTTTCTTTTCTTCTTTTTCTTTAATTTTCTTTTCCTTTATTTTCTCTTTTGATTCTTCTTTGTTTGTATTTTCTTTTTTGTCAGAATCAATTAATTTTATAAATGCATCTTCTAATGTAGATTCATCTTTTTTAAGTTCAAAAATTGTGATATCCTGTTTTGGTAAAATTTCAAATATTTTTTTTCTTAAGTCAACCTTATCTGCTGATGTAACAGCATATTGTTTTGTACCATCTTCATTATCTTTTACCAATTTAATCTCTTCAATTTCTTTAACTTCTTCTTTTAAGTTTTTCATTTTTTCATTTTTGTCTTCAACTGTAACAAGAATTGTATTTTTCTCTTTTGTTTTATTTTCCAAGTTTTCAGGAGTATCTATCGCAACAATTTTTCCGTGATTTATAATTATTACTCTTTCACAAATTTGGCTAACTTCTGATAGAATATGGCTACTTAAAATTACCGTATGTTTTTTTCCTAGTTCCTTTATTAGACTTCTAATTTCAGTAATTTGCTTTGGATCAAGTCCAACCGTAGGTTCATCTAGAATTATTACTTCTGGATTTCCTACTAAAGCTCCTGCCATACTTACTCTTTGTTTATATCCTCTTGATAAATTTTTAATTA
>ERZ779890.4434-NODE-4434-length-11698-cov-15.010736_pt1 | contig 11698 bp, 16 predicted proteins | sample MGYA00511553_ERZ779890 | MGnify/ENA primary metagenome ERZ779890 (study PRJEB29588, sample SAMEA2152064) | human gut metagenome | biome: human gut; feature: human-associated habitat; material: faeces | place: Denmark | collected 2008/2010 ...
GAAATTAGCGGAATATTTAGTGTAAAGTAAAAATGCAGTCAAAGCTTTTGGTATTTCAAAGTATATATTTTTAAATAAAGTGTGACATATGATTGACTAATATACACTAAAAATATAAAAATCATTTTAAATAATATTGCACAAAAAATTAAATAATGATACAATGAAAAAAACTTATGAAGAGGAAAAATAAAATGGAAATAATGACATTAATTTATTTACTGGTGTTTATTGTATTTGCATTGGTTGCTACAGCTGTTTTGCAGATTAGAATGGCAGGAATAAAAGTAAAAGATTTTTGGAGCTTTATTCAGGCAAACCAAATGTTAGACCAGTTATATAAATTTTCTAAAAGATATAAAATTATGAGTCCACAAGAGCAAATAATATTTTTATCTGAAGCGGAAAAAGTATTTGCTGCTTATGATAAAATTCCATCAATAATATGGGAAGATGAATATAGAAAGTATTCAGAAGTATTACAAGCATATCAAAATGTTAGAGTAACAAGGTGGAGTGAAGAAAATACAATAAAAAAATGATGATTTTAATGACTTTAAAGGTAAAGTCAAAAATCATCATTTTTTTGTTTAGAAGTTATCTAATAAGAGTATATAAAATAGTAAATTTTGCATATAATAAATATAAGACTTCATATTAAAGAAAAGGGGAAAAAATATGAGAACTTTGTATTTTGATCATGCTGCAACTACACCTGTTAGTCGAGAAGTTCTAGAAGAAATGCTTCCATATTTTGAAATTCAATATGGAAATGCATCAGCAATGTATTCTATTGGGAGACAATCTAAAAGAGCAATAGAACTTGCAAGAAAAAGAGTAGCAAATGCTATAAACGCAAAGCAAAGTGAAATTTATTTTACTTCTTGTGGAAGTGAAAGCGATAATTTAGCTATAAAAGGTATAGCTATTGCTAATAAAGATAAGGGCAATCATATAATTACAAGTAAAATAGAACATCATGCTGTATTAAATTCTTGTAAAGCATTAGAAAAAAACGGTTTTAATGTAACATATTTAAATGTTGATGACAAAGGCTTTGTGGATATTAATCAACTTTTAAATGCAATAAATAAAAACACAATTTTAATAACTATTATGACAGCCAATAATGAAATAGGAACTATTCAGCCAATTGAAAAAATAGGTGAAATTGCTAAAGATAAGAATATTATATTTCATACAGATGCTGTTCAGGCAATTGGTAACCTGAAAATAGATGTAGAGAAAATGAATATAGATAGTTTATCAATGTCAGGACATAAGTTTTATGCACCAAAAGGAGTAGGAGCATTATATGTAAAAAATGGAGTGAAATTTGAAAAAATTCAAGATGGAGGACATCAAGAAAAAGATAAAAGAGCAGGTACAGAAAATATAGCAGAAATTGTGGGATTAGGCAAGGCAATTGAAAATATATATTTAAAGTATGATAAATATAATAGCCATTTACAAACATTACGAGATTTTTATATAGAACAAATAGAACAAAAAATTCCTGAAGCAAAATTAAATGGAGATAGAAAAAACAGACTTCCTGGAAATGCTAATTTTTCGTTTCCAAATATAAATGCTCAACAACTACTTTTAGACTTAGATGAAATTGGAATTTGTGCATCAGCAGGTTCAGCGTGTAGCACAGGCAATGCATTGCCTTCACATGTTTTAACAGCTATTGGGATTCCAAATTATATGATAGAAGGATCATTACGAACAACATTTGGAAAAGACAATACAAAAGAAGAGGTTGAAATTTTAGTAAATAGTATAGAAAAAATGATAAAAAAATATCAATAATATATAAAAGATACTAGCTTTTGCTAGTATCTTTTGATATAATCAGTTAAACTTATTAGTAAATATAAACTAAAACATTATTTATCTTTTGTGTCTGGAATATATTCTAATAAATCAGAAATTTCACAATTAAATACCTTGCAAATATTATTTAATTGTTGGACATCAATTCGTTTAGTTTCCTCATAATACATTTTTGAAATGGTAGCAGGTCTAATGTGAGTTGCGTCTGCTAATGATTTCTGAGTCATTTTATGTTTTCCAAGCAAGTCAGACAATTTTATTTTAATCATGTAATTCAACCTCTCTATTATAGTTTAAGGACAAACTTTGTCTCATTTTGTCGAGTACTTGTATTTTAACATGAGATATATTAAAATTACATATTATAAAAACAACATAACGATAAAAGTAATTAAAACTAATCTTAAAGTAATTGAAGCGAAAGAGGTGTGGGTTATAATGTTTAAAGATATTTTAAAAAAAGAAGGACAACTGAAGAGCAACAGAGATTGGAAAGAAAAAAACAAAAGATATTTAGAAAATTTACAAAAATTCTTAGATGCGACAGACAGTATAGCTGATGAATGCTTAAGAAAGCATATTATTATACAAATGCTAAAATGTGATTTAGTGCTTACTGAAATTGCGGAAAAGGAAATACAAAAGGCAAAAGAAAATTTAAATTAATTGAAGTATAATTAGATATAAAAAAATACATACTAATATTAAATGGAAAAGAATTCGAAAAATAATTTTAAAAAAATATTAATTGGGGTTAGTGCAGGAGTTATTAGTGGACTTTTCACTGCAGGAGGAGGACTAATTTTAGTTCCAGCATTTATGTATATGCTAAAAATGGAACCTAAAAAAGCAAGGTCGACTTCTATATTTTGTATATTACCAATGGTAATAACAACTGCAATAATTTATTCAAAAAATAATTTGATAAATTGGAAAACCGGTTTATATTGTGCGATAGGTGGAATACTAGGAGGAGCAGTAGGAGCAATACTATTAAATAAGGTGCACGATAAATATTTAAAAATTATTTTTGCGATTTTTTTAATTTATGCGAGTTATAATATGCTATTTTAAATATAAGGATGTATACCAATGATTGAAATACTAATAGGTTTCATTTCTGGAATTTTTAGTCGGAATGGGAATGGGAGGAGGAACAATATTAATTCTTCTCCTTTCAATTTTTTTAGGGTTAAATCAACATACTGCACAAGCAACAAACTTAGTGTTTTTTATTCCTACAGCAGTTACATCAGTTTTTATTGGAATAAAAAATAAAAATATTAATATTAAAGAAAGCTGGATTGTATTAGTAGCTGGAATTATAGGAACTATTATAAGTGCTAAACTTAGTAGTAAAATGAATGTGGAGCTATTAAGAAAAATGTTTGGTATATTTTTATTAATAATTGCTATATATGAAATTTATTCTTGGTATAAAACGTATATAAAAAAAGAAAAAGGACATACTAGAAGTAATCAAAAATGTAATATGAAAGGATGAGACAAAATGAAGTTTGTAAAAGGTATGTTAATAGGTGGAATTGTAACTGCTGGTGTTGCAATGATGTATTCTGAGGCAATGGGAGATAACAAAAGAAAAATGATGAAAAAGGGTAAAAAAATAGCAAAAAGAATGGGAATACTATAATGAAAAAAGATGACCTTAAAAATAAGGTCATCTTTTTTATCTACATGGTTTATTACAAGGTTGGTCATTATGATTATCACAATGATCAGGTTTTTCATGACATGGAGGACAATTTAATTCAATACCTTTTAAACATTTTCCTTCGTGTTTACATGAAGTACATACTTTACAATGTTTTACTCGGTCAACCCATACTTCAATTTCATATAAACGATTAGCGCATAGAGGTCCAAAAACAAACTCACCATTTTTATCTGTAAAAGTATGAGAAACAGGTCTTCTTTCTTCTTCTCCATGTTCACAAACAACTTCAACAAGTTTAACTACTGCATCACAAACAGGTTCTTTGTAGCAGTCTTTAATTATTCCGTAAATTACAGTTCTATTATCTTCTGGTAAATTTATTTCGAGGTCAAATTGTTTTCCAGTAGCCATAACACCGTCCACATTTAAAACTGGGCATATATTTTTATCAAAATCCATAATTATAATTCCTTCCTTTCTATTTTTAATATATATTATGCAAATTTCGACAAATTGTGTATGAAAGATTATTAATCAAAAATATGGTAAAAATTTAAATATTGCAGTATAATGTATAAAACAAAAAAGAAGGGAAGGAAATTATGAATAACAATGCAATAGGAGTATTTGACTCAGGAGTAGGTGGAATGACAGTTTTAAAAGAATTAATGAAAACACTACCTAACGAAAATTTTGTATATTTTGGGGACACAAAAAGATTTCCTTATGGAAGTAAATCAAAAGAAAGTATAATAGAACTTACTAAAAACGGAATAGAATTTTTAATAAGTAAAGGTATGAAATTAGTTGTAATTGCATGTGGAACGGCAACAAGTCAAGCCTTAGAGGAAGTAAAAGATTTATATAATATTCCAATAGTTGGAGTTATAACTCCAACAGTAAATTACATAAAAGAAACAGGAAAAAAACAAATAGGAGTAATTGCAACTGCGGGAACAATTAGAAGCAAAGGCTGGGAAAATGCAATTATAAATGCAATTGATGATGCAAATGTTCAAAGTATAGCATGCCCATTATTAGCACCAATGGTTGAAGAGGGATGGAATGATAATAAAATTGCAGAATTAGCAATAAATGAATATTTACAACCTTTTAATAAAATTGATTTACTTATTTTAGGATGTACACATTATCCTTTATTAACTAAAGTAATAAGGAAAAAAATAGGAAACAGAGTAGAAATTATAAATATAGGAGAACATGTTGCAAAAGAGACAAAAAATATATTATCAGATAGAAATGAAGTTGCACAAAATAAAAAACAAGAACTAGATATATATCTTACAGAAACAGAATGTAAATTTAATGAAGTTGCAAGTAAATTATTAGGAGAAGAAGTAAAGGCAAAGCAAGTTAAAGAAGAATTAGAATTTTTGAATTAATCATAAAAGAAACAAGCAATGAATATATTGTTACTATAAAATTTTGGAGGTAATAATATGTTCATTGTTTTTAATAGGCAAAAAATATTCTCATATTTAGTTGCATTTTCTACTATAGTAATTCTTTTTGGAATAGCATTTTCTGTAACAAATGAAAATGCTGTAATAACATCTTCAACAGTAAGGGAATTACCAATTTATAATGTTAAAACAGATCAGAAAAAAATATCACTCACAATTAATTGTGCATGGTAACAATTACTTTTGTGATAGAAAATAAGAAGCAAGTTATTTAGAACTTTTTGTTTAAATTTAATTTATTGAGATTTAAAACAATGATATTATAAAAATATTAAATAATATATGAAACTGTTAGAAGATATGATAAAATAAAGAAAAGTTCAGCTTTTTTATGTATGAATTTAAAAAAGCAAATTAAAGAGATGATAAGAGATTTTAAATCTCAGGATAGGAGTAGAGATGAGTAGAGTAAAGAAAGAATTAAAAGAATTTTTAGACTATAAAAAGAATTATAAATTTGTTTTAAAAGAATTAACAGAAAAAGATAATTGTATTTACTGTGAAGATGAATTGCTTCAAGATAATGATGGAAATAAAATTAGTGAAACTGGAAAATGGGTTGATGTTGGATATAGGAATAGAGGAGATTTTCCACAAATGCTTTCAAATTTATTTCCATATAATTTCAAATTTAGGGGAAAAAAATTAAATAGCATTGAAAATTTTTTTCAAGGAATAAAATTTAAAGACAAAAAAGTACAAAATTATGTATTTGCATATTATGGAACACAAGCTGTTCATATAAAAGCAGCAAGCAGTTATAACTGGAAAGAAACAGGGGAGATTTATTGGCAAGGTAAGCCGATAAAGAGAGAAAGTAAAGAATATGAATTATTAATAGACGAATTATATATTTCAGCTATACAAAATCCACTTTATAGAAATATATTATTGAATTGTAATAAAACAATTATACATTCTATAGGAGAAAATAATAAAAAAGAAACTACATTCACTAGATATGAATTCGAATTTGAATTAAATTGTTTAAAAGATTTTATACAGAAAAAATATGAGAAAGTGGTTTAATAATATGAATAAAATTGTTAATTGGTTGGGACAGGATATGAAATTTGAAGGCAGTCTAAGTTCAGCTATAGCAAAACATGAAATAACAAATTTTCCAGGTGGTTATATTTATGATGATGGTTTATTTAATATTGCAACAGATCCAGAAATTCCTATAAAAGGATATATGATATTAGCTATAAATAAGGAAACCCTGACAATAGTAGATCTAACAGAAGAAGAAAGAGAAAAATTAATAGATTTAGCAAATAGGTTATTAAAGGCAATGCATAAGACGGGGTTTGAAAAAATAATGATATATCAAGATGAAGCAAGTTCAGGAAACCTACATATTAATTTTATACCAAGACATGAGTGGACTTATCAGTTTCACGCAAATTTTGGCGAAATGGGAGTTTATGCAAAAAAAAATTTAAATATAAATGATGAGTATAAGAAAGAATTATTGGATTGCATTGAAAAAATTAAGAAGAATTTTAAATAAAAGGATTCCAAAAAAGGAATCCTTTATTTTGTATGTATTGGCTAACTAGTAATGAGTGATAAATTTCACATCCTCCAAATTTTCATGGAGTTTCAATACGTGCCACAGACTTTCCATAAAATTATTATCTTTAAAAGAGCAACATTCTGTACAGTTTTTGGGACAATTTTCCATAATAAATTTTGCACTTTTTCCATGCATTAAATTTTCGAGTTCATTTTCTTTTCCTTCCATAATTTTTTTCTGTTAAGGGATAAAGATGCTGTGGAGACCGTGAACGAGAAAACCATATTGTTTTACCAGCTTTCATGTCTACTGCTGAAAATTGTTTTGCGGTTATAATACTATCATAGTAAGACATTTTTTTCATGTTATACCTTCTCTTGTTATAATCTTATGGAAAATAGTGGTAAATTAATATTTTTATGTTAATACTTTTAAGAGCTTTTATCAAGCAAATTAATAGACTTTTAGGAGTAATTTATAAAAAACAAAAAATGCATGTCAATGATTTTTGAAAATGTCCCAAAAAATTTTAAATATAAGCCCTAAAATTTTGATTTTTTAGGATTAGTTTTTGGGGTCAGGGTACTTGAGCAATTTTTAAAATTTGTTCTTTGAACACCACCATTTTTCTACCCTTCATGTACCCTACGAAAAAATAGTTAATTTTAAAAATTACTTTAAGATACTTTTTCTAATTCTTTTTGTATTTTTAAATTTTGTTTTTCTATGAATTTTTCAAATGATTGTCTCTTGAATGGATGTACCATTTGAAAAATGTAAATTTTCTTTGGTTCAGTTGGCAATATTTCATCAAAATTTTGCGATTTTAATTGAACTTTTGGTATTTCTTCAAGGGCAAACATCTATCTTCTACTGTAGCATATAAAGATTTATCAAATGCTTCAATTACCATACATTTAGTACCTTTTCCAAAATATATTGGTGTACCAACGGAATTTACAGTTCTGTAATATTTATTCTTAAAGCATATGGAATGTCCGGTATCAACAACTCTTCTTGATAAAACTGCTAAAGTTAGATTGATTTTTTGTTCAGAAGGTTGCTTTTCAAAAACAGATTTGGTATTATCTATATATAGAGCGAACTTTGAATTGTATTTGTCTATGAAAGATGGTAAGAAGTTGTTGGCTTCTTCAATTGTAGTTATGTTGGCTAATCTGAGTTCAGGTATTAATCTTAGCTGAAATGATTCAAAAAGTCTTTCAATACGAGGTTTAAATTCAGGTACGCTACTACATTCAATGCTAGTGCCTAACTGAGAGCAGGCATAAGCAAATTGTGTAAAGGTATTATCTTCGTCAGAGGTAGTACCTTTTTTGTTGTATTCGAAGACAGTTCTTTTGTCTGTTTTGAATAAATACGGTATACCATATTTTGTAAGGATTTGATAGTAAATATTGTAATAACCATTTAGAGTTTCTTGGTTATCAAAGTATGCAGCAACAACATAACCAGTAGAATCATCTATAGCAGCATGTAAAGCAGTTTTAGTATTACCAAACCATAAGTGCATACAAGCATCAGTTTGAATTTCTTCGCCAAAATAAATACATCTAGGCTAATACTTTTTAATTTTAGCTTTATTCTAGCACGTTCTTTGTTACCATTAGTTTCTACTAGTTTTTTAATAATTTCATGTTTTTCTTTTTCTTTCAATGAGAGTTCCACCTTTCGCATATTGTCCTCCTTAATTTTAAATGATGCCTTTATTATATCATTTAAGAGAACAAGTATTTTTGTGTCGGGACATTTTCTCATTTCTTTACTTAAGACATTATCACACTTCTTTCATATAATTTTTTACAGGTTTTACATAATTTTTGACTTTATGTGAAGTATGTGGTATAATAAAGGTACAATATCCAATTGGATATTAGTATAAAAGAAAGTGAGGAACATTTTATGTTCTATCAGGAGTATCGAAATATGCTGCTTGAACGGCAGCAAGCCAAGGGATTAAAGTCTTTTCTTATCCAACGAAAGTTGGAGAAGAAAAGGGGTGAGTTCTTAAAGGAACTCCCCCAAAAGTACGGGGACGAATATCAAGAGTTTTATAGGGCGTTACTCTATACAATAGAGCAACATCCTGAAAAAAGTTGGTTCAAAGTTGAGTTCTGGGATACTCCCAGACTGAATGGAGATCCGAGTCCGATCCAGAAGTGGGTCGATACAGACTCAAAGAAAAGAAAAGAGACATTACAGATAATGTCTCATCAATGGAGTCACTACGGTGAATACATTGATTTCCAGCATTCCTCTTGGTGGGATGCCTGGGTTAAGCTCTTGTAATATTAAATTAAGTTTTCGTTCGTTGAACGTCTTCTGAGAAACTATCGTTGGAGGGTGCAACTGCCCCCTCTTTTTTTTGCCCCATTTAGGGACAGTCCCCAATTGTCCCATTTGCCCAATTTGGGACAGCCCTTGAGGTAACGTATTTCAATTAGGATAATTCTAATAATAAAAAAAATAGCCTCCGTATTTTACATAAGTTGTGTCAATGATTTTTGAAAATATCCCAAAAAATTTTAAATATAAGCCCTAAAATTTTGATTTTTTAGGATTAGTTTTTGGGGTCAGGGTACTTGAGCAATTTTTAAAATTTGTTCTTTGAACACCACCATTTTTCTACCCTTCATGTACCCTACGAAAAAATAGTTAATTTTAAAAATTACTTTAAGATACTTTTTCTAATTCTTTTTGTATTTTTAAATTTTGTTTTTCTATGAATTTTTCAAATGATTGTCTCTTGAATGGATGTACCATTTGAAAAATGTAAATTTTCTTTGGTTCAGTTGGCAATATTTCATCAAAATTTTGCGATTTTAATTGAACTTTTGGTATTTCTTCAAGGGCAAACATCTATCTTCTACTGTAGCATATAAAGATTTATCAAATGCTTCAATTACCATACATTTAGTACTTTTTCCAAAATATATTGGTGTACCAACATAATTTATGGTTCTGTAATGTTTCTTTTTAAAACAAATTGAATGACCTGTATCTACTATCCTACGAGATAAAACAGCTAAAGTTAAATTAATTTTTTGTAAACTGTAGATTTAAAATAGATATGTCACATAAAGTAGAACAATTTTAAATTGCTCTACAGATTTCTTATATAAAAAATTTGTTAGCAAAAAGTTGCAAAGTACAATATTTATTAAATATTGTATAGTGTAGTTATGCAATAAAAGTGTTATCAAAAAGTCTACTAATACAGTATTAAAAAATAGTATATTATAAATTTATGTAAGAGAAATGTGATACAAAAATTAACCAATATGGAAGATGGAGTTTAGCTAAAAAGTGCTGAACTCTTTTTTGTTGGTCGTAACAGATAAAGAATAATCTATATCTGTTTTTTTGAAGTAATAAATTATATGTAGAGACATATACATTTAAAAAGAAAGAGGTGGAAATGAATGTAACGCGAACTTTTTTACACGAAGGAAAAACATTACAAGAAATTATGGAAATACTATTACCAATATACATACAAGAAAAGACTTGCAATATAAATGAAGAAGAGTTAGAATTCACGCAACAAAAAATTCTAAAATAACTTGTCATCTAAAACAAGAAGGAAGGGATGGAAACAAATGAATTTAGATACAAGCATATTAGAAAGTAAAACATATAAAGTACGGACTTTATTTAAGACTTTCAAGAGATGATGAAGGAAGTCGGAACCTCAGAAAGCATTATAAATCAAAAAGAATTTCTAACGAAATATGTGACGAAACATCCTAATTGGTTATTAATAGATATTTACATAGATGACGGATTCACGGGGACGAACTTTAATAGACCATCATTTATAAGGTTAAAAGAAGATATAGAGCAAGGAAAAATAGATATGGTAATAACCAAAGATTTGTCTCGTTTAGGAAGGGACTACATAGATACTGGTTATTATTTAGAAAAATATTTTCCTACTAAAAATGTAAGATATATTGCAGTAAATGATGGAATAGACACTTATTCAAAAAATAGTAATAATGATATTGGACCTTTTATGTCAGTTGTAAATGATATGTATGCAAAAGATATTTCTAAAAAGGTAAGAACAGTAAAAAGAACAAAAGCTGAAAAAGGTGAGTTTATAGGTGCATTTGCACCATACGGATACAAGAAGAATCCAAATGATATTACCAAATTAGTAATAGATGAAGAGGCTGCAGAAATAGTTAAATACATATTTAATGAATATGTAAATGGTAATGGATTAGCATATATAGCACATAGATTAAATGAGAGAAAAATACCTTGTCCATCTGTGTATAAGCAACAAAGTTGCAACTATCATTGTAAAACAATATCTGGTTTATGGGGACACAATACCATAAAAAAAATTCTTACAAATAAAGTTTATACTGGAGACCTAATTCAACGTCAAGGTGAAATGGTGAGTTATAAAGTAAAAAAATATAGGTTACTGCCAAAATCAGAACATTTAATTAAAGAAAAAGCACATGAGCCAATTATAGATAATCAAACTTATGAATTAGCACAAGACATATTAAAAAGAAAAGCACATAACATACATAAAAAAGAAAATTCAGAACATTTATTAGCAGGGCTTTTATATTGTCCACGATGTCATAATAAATATACATATCAGGTTCAAAGTGGACTAAAGAATGATATGGTAGCAATTTGTAGTATGTATAATCGATATGGAAAAGATTATTGCGCAAGAATTGCAGTAAGAGAAAGCATTTTAAATGAATTTGTGGTGCAAGATTTAAGAAAAATTCTGCAAGAAAAAATTGATAAAGAAAAGCTAATAAATTCAATAGATAAAACTAAAATTAATAATGATAAAAAAATGTTACAAAAGAAAGTTGCAGATAATAACAGAAGAATAGAAGAAATAGCAAAAATAATAAAAACAGCTTATGAAGATAGAGTAAATGGTTTACTTGATACAGAAGAATTTGTTTCTTTTACGGAAAGTTACAAAAAAGAAAAACAAGAATTAATAGAAAAAACAGAAAAGCTAAATATTAAATTGAGTGATTTTGAAAATAATAAAGAAAATGAATTAATGAAATATATAAAAGAAATAGTTAGTTTCAAAGATATTAATAGAAATATAATACTTAATTTAATAGATAGTATAGAAATTATAAATAAAGAAAATATAAAAATAAATTATAA
>ERZ779890.4447-NODE-4447-length-11671-cov-69.217803_pt1 | contig 11671 bp, 16 predicted proteins | sample MGYA00511553_ERZ779890 | MGnify/ENA primary metagenome ERZ779890 (study PRJEB29588, sample SAMEA2152064) | human gut metagenome | biome: human gut; feature: human-associated habitat; material: faeces | place: Denmark | collected 2008/2010 ...
CAGCCGCTCCATTCGCCCGGCGGGTGAAGCATGACGGACACGGACGCGCTCACGGCTTACCTGCGGCAGCTTGAGCGCATAAAGGACGACTGGGACGACCGCAAATACGCGGAAATCGAAAGAGACTGTCTTTTGCCGCTTTGGCAGCTCTGCCGCCGTATGCAGGAGACCGAGCAGGACATTTACGCGTTCATCTTCGGCACAGAGCACGAACTTGCACACATAGACACCGACATTTATTCTTGAAAGAAGGCATCGTTATGGCAAACGGAAGCGTTGTGGTACACGACATTGATTCCCTTGAAAAATTCGGCATGGAGCTTGCGGCGCGCAGCGCGGAGCTGGAATCGCTTTATAATGCGCTTACGGTAAGCTGCGCGGCACAGGAAACGAACTGGCATGACCCGCAGTACGACCTCTTGCACGAGCGCGTAGAGCTGTACGCCGGTGAAGCCCGCGCACAGCTGCTTACGCTGAACGACGCGGTGCAGTATATTTCCGTGCTGGCCGCAAAGCTGCGCGCCTTGTGATATGAGCGACGTAAACGTATTGCTCTGCGCGGTGGACAGCGCCATGAATACGCTTGCGGCCTTTGACCGCGACCGCGCCGATGTGACCGCCCGCGTTTCGTTTGCGCTGGGCTCCGTGTTGGCACGCGTGGCGCTGGAAACCGAGCAGTGCCGCCGTGCGCTTGCAGACGCAGAAGCTACTTCCTATACGGACGAAGAAACCGGCAATACGGCAGAAAACCCGGAGGCCGCCCGCCTGCGCGCCAAACTGGACGCCTTGGAGGCCCTGAACGAGCGCTGCATTTTAGCCGGCGGTGCGCTTTCCGCCGCATGGGCACAGGAAAGCCGTCAATCCGAAACGCACGTAAGCGATGCTCTGCACCGCTGCGGCGTTTATCTGAAAAAGCTGAACCGCATTGCACTTTCGCCCGGCCCCGGCAGCATAACGGTTTCAAACCACGGTGACGCGCCCGTTTTCGTCTGCATTGTGGACAGCGCACTGTACCCCGAGACCGCCGAGCACATCCGCGTGGCGCAGGACATCGGCTTTCCGGATATACTGACGCTGGACCGCGGCGGCGCGGCAGAGCGCAGAAAGGCCTCCCTTGCGCCGATCAAGGCGAGCCGCATCTGGGACCGCGACGAATACCCCTGCGCGTGCTTTAAAGAGGGCGGCGCAGGTGCGCACGTGATGTACGTTGCGGGCACGGATAACCGCGGCGCAGGCTCTTACATGGGCTGGCAGATGCGCGGCCTGCCCGACGGTGCAAAAGTGCGCGTGCGCGTGATATAAGGAGAAAACTATGACCCCGAACACTAAGATTTTCACAGACCTTTTAAGAGAAATCCGCGCATTTCTTACCGTTTCGGCGGCGGAATACGGCGCGGCCCTGGATCTGCGCCTGTGCGACGGCCTCCGGGGCATCGCCCCCCATGAGGCCGACACCCTGGTCATGGCCGGTATGGGCGGCGAGACGATCATACAGATCCTGACGGATAGCCCCTGGCCCCGGACCTCCGGCTGCACCCTGCTGCTCCAGCCCCAGACCAAGGTGGAGCTGCTGCGCCGCTGGCTTTCAGAAAACGGCTATGCCTGCCGGGACGAGCGGCTGGTGTGGGACAAGGGCAAGCTGTATGTGGTGCTGCAAATGGCGGCAGGGGAGGCCTTCACCCCGGAGGAGGCCCGGCTGTACGCCGGCTTTTGCCTGGAAAACGACCCTCTGTACGGCGACTATCTGGATGCACAGCTGCGGCGGCTGCGGCGGAGACTGGAGGGCCTGCACCGCAGCCGGGAAGACGCAGACTGCGGCACGCTGCCGGAGCTCATTGCCGCCCTGGAGAAGAAAAAGGAGACGCTTTCATGATCACAGTACGGGATATTGAGCAGTTTTTGTACGACTGGGCGCCTCCAGACACGGCGGAGAGCTGGGACAACGTGGGCCTGCTGGTGGGCCGTCCGGACCGTCCGGTCCGGCGGGTGCTGGTGGCGCTGGACGTAACGCCCGCCGTGGCGGCGGAGGCAGCGGAGCTGGGGGCGGACCTGATCGTGGCCCATCACCCGGTGATGAATGTCCGCTGGCATGAGCGGGAAATGCAGACCCTGCGGGACGATACCCGTCTGGGCGGTCTGCTGACCTGCCTGGTGCGGCAGGACCTGTCCGTCATCTGCATGCATACGAATCTGGACGCGGCGGATGGCGGCGTCAACGACTGTCTGGCCCAAAAGCTGGGCCTTTCGGGCACCACTCCCCTGAACGAGCAAAAAATTGGCCGCATCGGCACACTTTCCTGCGAAATACCCCTTGAACAGTTCCTGCATGATGTGGTAAAATCATTAAGTTGCAGGGGCCTGCGCTACCGCGATGGCGGGCGGCCTGTGCATCGGGTGGCCGTAGGCGGCGGGGCCTGCGGCGAATACATCCCCCACGCGCTGGCCCAGGGCTGCGATACCTTTGTCACCAGCGACCTGCGCTACAACGACTTTTTGGATACCCGGGGCCTGAACCTCATCGACGCAGGGCACTTTCCAACGGAGGACGTGGTGTGCCCCGAGGTGGTGCACCGCATGCAAAAAGCCTTTCCCGCCATCTGCGTCTCAAAATCGGCGGTCCACCGGGACGCCGTGCAATACTATATGATCGAAGGAGAGTAATCACATGTCCGGACATTCCAAGTGGCACAATATTCAGAAGACCAAGGGCGCGGCCGACGCCAAGCGCTCCGCCACCTTTACCAAGATCGCCAAGGAGATCATCGTGGCCGTCAAGCAGGGCGGCAGCGGCGACCCCGCCAATAACTCCCGTCTGGCCACCGTGGTGGCCAAGGCCAAGGCCGCCAATATGCCCAATGACAACATCAAGCGCACCATCGACAAGGCGCTGGGCTCCGGCAACACCGACAACTACGAGTCCGTCACCTACGAGGGCTACGGTCCCTGCGGCGTGGCCGTCATTGTGGAGGCCCTGACTGACAACCGCCAGCGCACCGCCCCCGAGATCCGCCACTACTTTGATAAGTACGGCAAGGGCATGGGCGCCCAGGGCTGCGTGTCCTGGTCCTTCGACCGCAAGGGCGTCATCGTCATCGACAACGAGGACGGCGAGCTGGACGAGGATACCGTCATGATGGACGCGCTGGATGCCGGTGCCGAGGATTTCTCCCCCGACGGCCCCGTGTTCGAGATCACCACCGATCCCGACAGCTTCAACGACGTGGTGAAGGCTCTGGAGGACAAGGGCTATACCTTCGAAAGCGCCGAGATCGAAATGGTGCCTCAGAATTACGTCACCATGACCAGCGAGGACGACGTCAAGAGCATGAACAAGCTCATCGACATGCTGGAGGATAACGAGGACGTGCAGAACGTCTGGCACAACTGGCAGCAGGACTGACAGCGCATAAAACGGAGCGTCCCGGAAAATAGACGGGTGTTCGTAAAACAGGTTTAGACCGAAATTACGAAATGAGCATCTGTCAGGCGGGATTGGACAACGAAAAGCCGCTATATTCAGTGAAAACCTGAATATAGCGGCTTTTTCTTATTTGCGTTTCTTTCTGCCTGTCCCTTGCTGCAACTGCGGTCGTGCTTTTCCACGCTGGTTGATGGTACTTTTCAGGTACTTGGACTTTTTAAGTCCGCTGATGATTGAGACAAACTCTTCCTTCGTAAGTGTGTCATAATCAAGCCCGATTGTTGCCATGAGCGCACGGATTTGCTTTTCCTCGGAACTGCTCTCAAAATTCATCGCATCCTGCAACTGACCCTGTACGGTTGCTGCGAGAGAACTTTCATCCGCAGTCATGGTGTCGGGGCGATGCTGCTCTCGAATGTCACGGAGGATATCTTTCAGATCATCTGCAATCAGGCTTCCGAAATACTCGTCCTCCCGAATTTGCGCTACTTCCAGCGTCCGCAGATGCAGATCATTTTCCTCACCGCCGCTTTTCATCAATGCCATCTGCCGGACTGCTTCCAGAACGGCGTTCATGTCGTTGACCCGCATATCCGCGATCCAGTCAACGTAAATCTCCGCATCCAGCATGAAGCGCTGGAAATTTTTATGGCAGATCAGCTCCGACAGCAGCCGGTGGTTGAACTTGCCCGTTCTCAATACTTCGATTGTATCATCACCCAAATGCAGAGCGTCCAGCTCTGTGTTTAGGTGATTTTTTCGTTCTGTCAGCCCCAGCAGATAGTCGGTGGACACGCCGTAGAACTTTGCCAGCTCTACCATGCTGAATGTGCCCTTTTCCGGTCTTGTCCATAAGCGTGGAAATCTGCTCATTTCGGCGTGTTTTCCGAAACCTATCGCAACGAGATCAAGTCCTACATTGTCCGCACCGGCATGACCATGACCGAGGTGGTGGACTATCTCTCCGATGAATACGGATGGAGTCGCAGCGTCCCAAATCTCTCAGGCAAGCTCAAGCGCGGCTCGCTCCGCTATGGCGAGGCGGTAGAGTTGGCGGACGCGCTGGGATATGACATTGTATGGCAGAAAAGACGAAAATACGACCAGCAATAATTGCAAATTAGGCGAATTTACGATATAATTAAAGCATTAAATTGCCCCATGCTAAGTCTGAAATTTAGCATGGATAGAAAGAGAGGGCGCCACAATGTCTACTTCAACCATCGGACAGTATTTTTCTAATCGCGTTGAAGAACTGATTTCCGAGTTCACGGGGCATACTTTGATATTCTTCAAAGGATTTGGATTGGAACAGATTCGTTTTTTGATTTCACATCCCAATTCATTGCTGGATGATGCCTCTCTGTTGCACGAGGGGTTCCTTGATTTGGAAGCAATAGATGATAGATGGCTCGATCTTGCAGCATCTATCAAAAGCGCAACAAAACCGCTGGTGGGCTTTTATGAGGAGCTTTTGGCGATTAGACAATTCCTTCCCCGTATGAAGGTCGATAAGATTGTAGTCATAGAAAATAATATTCTTTCACCGTGGGTTCCCTGCTATTTCCCATACAGTTATGCTGAAAAGCTTTTTGATTATTGGCAGACCGAACATGAACCCCCTGCTGGGAGTCCCTTGCTCCAACTCGTTCAAATGTACGGAGATGTCAAGCTGCTGAAGGAGGGAAAAGCGTTACTCTTACCTGCTACTCTCGATGACGAGCGCATTGAAATCATTCCATTTTGGCAAGGCTGTGTGGTAGAGAAAGAACCGCTTACAGATGACATCAAGCATATTGAAGTTGGTAGCATAGAAGATTGGGAGTACTGTCTTAATATGACAAATGGTGTACTTTCATCTGCGCTTTTCTTACAAAGTGGAGATAGCCTTTCTGCTCGAACCAGCGCAATTTTTAGTGCGGCAAATCTGCTTAATCTGGAAGTATTTCTCGATGAGCTTGAGTTGTATCAAGAAAAAATAGAGTATAATGATAGCCAATTTGTTCATGTGCTTCAAAAGTACTGGGGCAATGCGGCTCAATTTCGACCATTACTCTTTTACAAAGATCCTGACCGATCACAGGAAACAGAAATAATAACCCAGGGGCAAATTATCGCTGAAATCGTAGATCAGTGTGAAGCTGCCCAAGATGGAGATATATTCAGCAATATATTTATAACTGCACCGACTGGTTCTGGAAAGTCGATTCTTTTCCAGATTCCTGCGATCTATCTTGCCGAAAAGTACAACCTTGTTACGATTGTCGTATCCCCGCTGATAGCTCTTATGAACGATCAGGTTGACCAACTGCAACGTGAACGAGGAATTTCTATTGCTGCCTGCATCAACTCAAGCATGAGCATAGAGGAACGTAGTGATGTTATTGACCAGATACATGCAGGAAAAAAGTCCTTGCTATACCTTGCTCCTGAGCTGTTATTGACAACTCATTTGCAATCGTTTTTGGGCGGTCGGCAAGTAGGTATGGTTGTCATTGACGAAGCCCATACTGTCACAAGTTGGGGACGTGATTTTCGCTCAGATTATTGGTTCCTTGGCGATTTTTTGAAGCAAACAGCTCGTGACGGCTTATCTTTCCCTGTGCTGTGTCTGACAGCCACGGCTGTATATTCCGGTGATGACGATGTTGTAAATGATACAATTCACGAACTCGGTTTGGGAAAGACTATTATCCATCTCGGGAATGTAAAGCGAAGCAATATTTCTTTCGATATTCAACGCCATAACCCCGCTGAAGTTGAGGGGCGAATCGAAAATGCCAAACTGGATTTGACGTTGAAGAGAATGCGTGAATATATTGCCAGAGGCGAGAAGGTACTTACTTATTTTCCCTATCGGAGTCAAGTCGATCAGATTTATAATCTGGTTAATGCCACAGACCATGTGAAGATTCGGAGATACCACGGGCAAATACCTTCGGCGGAATGCAAGATGGTGGAGCGAGACTATAAGGCTGGAACGGCTATTTCGTGAGCCGGGGCATGGTGACAGACTTTGCCGTGCATCAGCCGGACAAGGAGGACGGCGGCATTTCTAATCCGCATTTTCACGTCATGTGTCCCATCCGTCCCATTGAGCCAGACGGCAGGTGGGGCAAGAAACAGCGGCGGGAATATGTGCTGGACGAGCATGGTGAGCGCATCCGGGATGAGGCAGGAAACTATGTATTCAACGCCGTCCCCACGACGGACTGGGGCAAGCCCGAAACGCTGGAAGCATGGCGGCAGGCATGGGCTGACCTTTGCAACGCCAAGTTTGCTGAAAAAGGCTTGGACTGCCGCATCGATCACCGCAGCTTTGCCCGTCAGGGTGTGGAGCAGGTTCCCACCCAGCACGAAGGTTCCACCGTCCGGGCAATGGAGGCAAAGGGCATCCGTACCGACAAGGGCGATCTCAACCGCTTCATCCGGAAAACCAATGCGCTGCTGCGGGAAGCCAAAGAAAAAATCGCCGTGCTGATCGGCTGGCTGAAGGACGTAAAAGCCGAGCTTGCCAAGCCACAGCCGCCTACGCTCAACGATCTGCTGGCGCTGCATTGCAGCAATCGCAACAGGGGTGCATACAGCAACAAAGCAAAGAACGCCAATTTGCAGCGTTACGCCGAGGCGTTCAGCTTTCTGCAATCTAAAAAACTTTACACTGTGGACGATCTGGAAAATACGCTTTACGCTATGCAGGACAAAATCGACACGCTGAAAAAGTCGGCATCGTCAAAGCAAGCCCGTATCAAAGAAGTGGGCGAACTGCTGCGGATGGTGGACTACTACAAATCCGGCAAGCCCGCTGCGGACAAGCTGAAATCCATCCGATTTGAGAAATCCAGGCAGAAATACAAATCCGAACACGATAACGAGTTGCGGACGTTCTACATGGCAGAGCACAAGCTGAAACCGCACTTCAAGGACGGCAAGGTGCCCATCACCGCATGGCGCAAAGAACGGGCGCAGTTGGAGCAGGAATACAAGAACATTCAGACAGAGCTTTCGCCGCTCCATGCCGACACGAAAAAGCTCTGGGCAATCCATTACAACATCTACGAGGTGCAGCATGAGCAGGAGCGTCAGAACACCGCGACGCGGCAGAAAAAGCAGGAAATTGAACACTAATTTGAGTAGAAAAATCAGGAGGTACTTATGAACGAGAACAAACCATTTGAACACGAGATCGACCCTGATCTGCTGGCAGAAATCGAGGAATGGGAAAAGGCAGATCACGACGAGCCGGAGGGATATTACTTCTCCAATCCAGACCCGTATCTGAAACCGCAGCCCCTGCCGCCCAACCACCCACGGCGCAACTGCTGCTTTAACGAGGACGGGCATCTCTGCGTGAAAAACCTGTCCGCTTTCTGGGTTCCCGAATTGACTGTCACCGAGGTCATTCACGGCACGGTTTATACCGTCACGGGCAGCTATGAGGGAACAGAGAGCTTTGTCCGCAAGTTAGAGCGCATTACCGGCAAAAAGTTTGCAGAAAAGATGGAGGATGACCAATGACAAATACACAGACTCTTGGTACAATAGAAGCAACCAATCCTGTACTGACAGTTGCTCCACCAAAGGAGGATTCAGAAATGAACGGAGCAACAAACAAAATCACAGCACTCTACTGCCGTCTTTCGCAGGAGGATGAACGAGCCGGAGAGTCTTTGTCCATTGAAAATCAAGAGTTAATATGTAAAGGGTGGTTTCTGCCACCTAATACATATGACTGCGGCTCATTTGTGGTGAATTGAAAAGCAGTTGTAGGAAAGAAGATAAAAGTCCGTATAATTGCTTGAAATCACACAGAAAGGAGCTTTTTTTCTATGAAATCTATATTTGAGGAAATGGACGGCACTTACCGTCAGGAGGGTGATTATCTTATCCCGAACCTTGCGCTGCCGGATGAACCGGAATACCAGATCGGCAAGCACGGGCGTATGCGCCGCAGCTATCTGAAAGAACATCGCCCCATTCTCTACACAAACCTGCTCACAAGCGGAACGCTGCATCGGCACCTTGCCGAGATCGACCAAGCCTGCAATGAGCGCATGGCAATCATCGTTTCTGATATGGCGCAGCAGGAGGGTGTGACCGAAGCACTCAAAGCTGCCGATCAAATGGAATGGGTGCGCCGCATGAACAGCATCCGCAGCCGTGCGGAGGAAATCGTCCTGACTGAGCTCGTATATGAATGACAGATGCCCGTTATTGGCTGTATGGCCGATAACGGGCATTTCTGCGTTTTAATCCTTTTCCTCGGTGCTGGCTACAAGCCGGTCAAAATCACTCTGATACTGACGATCCTGAATGACACGGTATTTCTCAAACTCGCTCTCGGCAAAGGCTTTTGCAATGGCCGCCGTCACTTTTCCTTTATGATGCAGCACTTCTTCCTCGTTAAACTGCAAAAACGCATCCAGCCGTGCGACCCAATCCTGCATATACATGATGTTCCCACGGCGTGCCTGCCGCTCGGCATAATCCAGATACATCGTGACAATTTCGTTGAGGTTCCCCATCTCGGTTTCGTCCAAGTAGTTCTTCGCTATCACAACATCAGATTTGCGGATTCTGCCGCTGGGTGCATTTTTCCACGTTGTCAGGCCCATATTCGGTTTCGTGCTGTCTGCCCGGTCATAGATGATCTCCGCTGCGGTATGCTTTGTAATTGCGTAATGCAGCTTGTTTTGCACTGTGGCGAAAAACTCTTTTGTAACAGGACTGTCCACATCATAGTCTGCGCTGCATTGGGAGTATATGTCCGTGATTTTCTGATAAAAGCGCCGTTCACTGGCGCGAATGTCACGGATGCGCTCTAACTGTTCTTCAAAATAATCTTTCCCGAAGAAGTTCTGCGGCTCTTTCAGGCGCTCATCGTCCATGACATAGCCCTTGATAATATACTCCTTCAATATCCTGTTTGCCCAGATGCGGAACATGGTGGCCTTTTTGGAGTTTACCCGATAGCCGACCGCAATGATCGCATCCAGATTATAGTATCTCGTGGGATAATTTTTCCCGTCAGCCGCAGTTGTTTCCAAAACGGAAACAACTGAATCCTCCCTCAATTCACCGGAGGCAAAGATGTTCTTCAAGTGTTTTGAGATGGCTGCTTTCTGCACTTCAAACAGCTCCGCCATCTTTGCCTGTGTCAGCCACAAATTTTCCTGATATAGCAGAATTTCAACCTTGACATCCCCGTTATCGGTCTTATAAAACAAAATTTCTCTTGTTTCATACGGGGTAAGCGCCATATTCTCATCCATTGTCTTTATCCTCCCGGCTCTTTGCCCGTGTTTTATAGACATTATACTGATTCTTGCACCGGGCGCTGCAAAATACGGAATTGGCCCGGCTGCCGAGGAACACCTTCTGGCAGTGCTTGCACAGCCGCAGGGGTTTCGCATCGTCCACAAGCATGAAGCTGAACATCATCTGGATGCCCAGCAGCAACGAATGGAAGTCCCAATAGATGGTCGGTTTCTCCAGCAGTTCAATATGATAAGTAGGCGCAATGCCGCCGAAGGCAGCCATGGCCTTGCGGTAAAGATTCCTTGTATCCTCGTCAATGCTGTCGTAGTCGTTGTAGTACAGAATGGATGTGGTCAGCGTGAACGCCCAATCCTTGAACTGCTGCGCTACCCAGTCATACGGCTCAGCATACTCCCGCTGGAAGCTCATGTTCTTCGCCATCGGCTCATCCATGAAGGTCATCGTCAGAGCAATCATCATATTATCCCCGGAAACATTCCAACTGGATTCCACGCCCTTTTTCACTACATCCAATTTGTCGAAGGGATAGAACAGAGCAAGATAATCCTCTGTCGCCATGCTTTCTTCCTTGATGAAGTGATTCTTCGGCAGATAGACTGCCTCATAGTCCATAAAGGACGGCGTGTTGGGCAGCGCCGTCATCAGCCCCAACAGGCCGTAATGGGTCACAAAGGCCATGATTGCCTTTTCCACCTCGTCCTCCAGACTGCGGTTCATCATCAGCATTCCCACATTCAGCGCCTCCAGCACCATCTCGGAGGATTCCTTCAGCGGGTTATATACATCGGGCTTTGCCGTTTTCTCCGGCGTAATATAGCGTTTTCCGTCCTTGCCGGTCTTGATCTCATAGCGGTCATACCGCACCCAGTGGGAACGGGACTGCGCAAACAGATTGTTCATAACGCTGTTCCTCTCAATTCGTAATCCATCTATATATTAACCATATTACTATTGTATCAACCGTCCTTGGCATCGTCAAGGGCGGCTTTCTTTTTTCTCGGTTTTGTTTTGTTCTCCCGGCGAATCACGGCATCCTTGCCCATGGTTTGCAGCAACGCTTCATATTCCTCCATGAACTCGCGCTCCCGCAGCGTAAGGCCATGATCGTTTTCCAGCTTTTCGCTCAGATGCTCGTACATCCGCTTTTGCAGCTTCTTCTGAATGGTCATCCGCAGCTTTCGGATGTTCCGGTCGGACTGCCCTCGGATGGCGGCAAGCCTTGTGGTGCTGTATTGCTTGACGAACAGGTAATACAGCACCTCCTTCTGCTCATCACTGAGGGTGAAAAAGAGCTTGGAGAGAAAACGGTTTGCTGTCAGCTCATGCAGCTCGTAGGGACAGGAGAAGATGATGTCAAGAAAATTTCCCTGACAGAGCTGACGGAACCTCGGCAGATTCATCCAGAGGGGAGCAATCTTCGGATCAGGTACCGCCTGAAACTCCAACGGCACATCCCCACGCAGGTTTTCGTGGTCACGTTCCCGGCGCTCCCGATTTCTGTCCAGCTTGTTCCACTCGTCTACCACGCTCAGAAAATCGGATTCCGTCCTGGCTGCTTCCTCTAAACGCCGCAAAGCTTCTGCGCGAATTTCCCGTTTGAGCCGTTTTTCGCTGGTGGGCGCGGCTTCCTCTTCCTCGTCCTCCAGCTCGGCGGCATAGTTTCTGGGATGCTCGTCCTGCTCCAGCTCGCTTTCCAGCTCCAGCGTGCGTTCCTCTGCAAGCGCTTCCTCCAGCGATTCGTTCTCCGGCGCACCGTCCGATGCATCCTCCCAATCGGCAAAGCTATCCTCATCCATTTCAAGGTCGGCTTCCTCTATTTGCTCCTCGGTATCTTCTTCCTCATCGGAAAAATCATCATCCCACAGCAGTTCATCCTCCCATGGTTCCACGACAGCTTCACCTCCCCGAAAAAATATTTTTCTTTTTTTCAAAAACAGTTCCGATTTACACCCCGTATTTCTCCTATTAGTG
>ERZ779890.4450-NODE-4450-length-11670-cov-4.392854_pt1 | contig 11670 bp, 10 predicted proteins | sample MGYA00511553_ERZ779890 | MGnify/ENA primary metagenome ERZ779890 (study PRJEB29588, sample SAMEA2152064) | human gut metagenome | biome: human gut; feature: human-associated habitat; material: faeces | place: Denmark | collected 2008/2010 ...
AATAGATGGTCTTGCGGCTCATGTCGGCTCACCGCGCAGGGCGACGGCGTCAAAGAGCATCTGCTCCATCTGGCGCATGCAGCTCTGCTGTTCAAACTGCGTGCCGCTCTCGAGATATTTCCGGCTGTAGTCCGCGCGCTCGGCCGGGTGCTCGACCCAGTAGTCGATCTTGGCGGCCATATCCTCGGGGTCCTTATTTTTAAATAGAGATTTCTCGTCGAGCGCGAATGCCTTGGCCGCACTCTTCGGGGAGTTGGCGATGACCGGCACCAGCCCGCAGGCGATGGCCTCCAGACAGGCGATGGACTCGATCTCCACCTCGGCGGGGTGACAGTAGAGGTCGGCGCAGCGCAGCAGATTCAGCAGGTCCTGCCGTGAGAAAAACGCGATCTCCATGTCGACGCCGTATTTGTCGGCCAGATGACGGTAATGCTCTTCACGCGGCCCTTCACCGGCGAGGATCAGGTGAATCTGCTCGCGGTGGGCCGAGCGGCCGATGGCCTTGATGAGGATCTCCTGATTCTTTTCGCTCGACAGGCGGCCGGTCGAGACGATGAGGAACTTGCCTTCCAGTCCCGCCGGGCGCTTGGCCGGGCCGGGCGTGAACATGCTGTTGACGCCGTTGGAGATCACGCGGCCGTTCGTCGGGCCGACGACGGCCTCAAACGTGTCGCGGATGAACTGCGTCGGGTAATGGATGATGTCCGAATACTGATACACCATCTGGTAGCAGGCGCGGTAGACGCCGCGGTTGATCGCATCGAGATCCTTGCACAGAAAGTGCGCCGTGACGTTCTCGGCCTGGCAGTGGAAGCTGGAGGTGATGGGCTTGTTATACGCCTTGGCGATCTTCACCGCCGTGTGCGACAACTGCAGCACGAACGTCGTGTGCACGACGTCGCAGTCGCGGATCGCATCCTCGAGCAGGGAGCGGTCCAGGCGCGGCAGCGTCACGCCGTTGCGCTCCACGATCGGGTTGAGCAGGTAGAGGTTCAGCTCTGGCACGACGTAAAAGCACTCATTGCCGGCCTTGTCCTGATCGGCGCAGACCACGCGCACCGTGTGCCCCTGCGCGCGCAGGAAGCGGATGAGGTTCATGCAGGCGATCGTGGTGCCATTGTTTTCTTCGCCCAGAATATCACAGACAATCGTGATCGTCATGTTGTCGTATCATTCCTTGTTTTTTGAATTGGCAGGAGCGTCCCGCCGCATGATGCGACATTGCTCATTGTAACCGGAAGAAATGAGAGCCGCATGAAAAATAGAGGATAAAGATCCATTCATTTAAGAATTCAAACAAATCTCACAATATCATATCATACTTTCTCACGTGAGAAAACCTCTCATTTTCCTGAAAATGTGACGGATTTTTTGCAAGGATCGCAAAACGGACGCGCGCCCTCTTGAATTACGTTTTCGAATCGTGTATATTATTTATACCCATGTGTTCATATTTTTTGTTTTAGGAGAGCAAATTATGACAGACTATCAGAAGATGTATCAGGAAAAACTGACGACGCCGGATAAGATTGCCCAGCAGGTGCAGTCCGGCTGGCTGCTCGGCATGGATACGGCGACCTCGCAGACGCCGGCCATCATGACCGCAATCGCGGAGCGCATCCGCAACAGTGATATTACGGGCGTGAAGGTGCAGGCCCTGCTCGATGCGTACCCGTTCGAGTTTTATACCGACCCCACGCTGGCCGGCAAGATGACCGGCTACAGCTGGTTTTCCAGCAGCGCGGCGCGCAAGGCGGTCAACGCCGGCTATGCCGATATCATCCCGGCATATTACCGCGATTTTCCGACCCGCATCCGCACGGAGTACGACTATGACGCCGTGTGCGTCGAGGTCGCGCCGATGGACCGCCACGGCTACTTCAGCCTGGCGCTCAACGGCTCGTATATCGACGCCATGCTCGACAAGACCAAGCGGATCTTCCTCGAGGTCAACGACCGCCAGCCCCGCGGCCTGTGCGGCTCGCTGATCCACATTTCGCAGGTCGACGCCATCGTGGAGTATAACCACGATCTGCCGGTCCTGCCCCCGGTCCAGCTCGACGAGGTGAGCAAGACGATCGGCGGCCTCATCGCCGAGCGCATTCCGGACGGCGCGTGCCTGCAGCTCGGCATCGGCGCGATCCCGGACGCGACCGGCATGGCGCTCAAGGCCAAGCACGACCTCGGCATCCACACCGAGATGTTCACCGACTCTATGGTCGAGCTTATAGCCTGCGGCGCGGTCAACAACAGCAAAAAGCAGATACACCGCGGCAAGACCGTCACGACCTTTGCCTTCGGCTCCAAGCGCATTTATGATTACATCGACGATAACCCCGCCATCGAGATACTCCCCGTCAACTACGTCAACGACCCGGCGGTCATCTGCAAGAACGACAATATGATCTCCATCAACGCCGCGGTCGAGGTGGATCTGTGGGGTCAGGTCTGCGCGGAGAGCATCGGCACAAAGCACCTTTCCGGCACGGGCGGCCAGGTCGATTTCGTGCGCGGCGCATGCCAGTCCAAGGGCGGCAAGAGCTTCATCGCCTTCACCTCCACGGCGAAGGGCGGCACCATAAGCAAAATCCAGCCCATCCTCACACCCGGCGCGCTGTGCACCACCAGCAAGAACGACGTGGACTATATCGTCACGGAGTACGGCATCGCGCAGCTTCGCGGCCTGTCGCTCAGCAAGCGCGTGAAGAACCTTATCTCCATCGCGCACCCCGACTTCCGCGACGAGCTGACCTTCGAGGCCAAGAAGCGCGGCATGATATAAGCGCATAAGCACCCCGGCGCGGACATATCCGCGCCGGATGTGACGGAAAAGTAAAAGCTGCAAGTATCACTTGCAGCTTTTTAGTTATAGTGATAAAATAAACTGAATGTTTTCGACACGGAGGAACTCATACAATGATTGCAATAGGCAGCGACCACGGCGGATTTGAGCTTAAGCAGGCCATAATGGCGCATCTCGACAAGCGCGGTCTGGAATATAAGGACTTCGGCACCTACGATAAGGCAAGCTGTGACTATCCCGAGTACGGCAAGGCAGTCGCGCACGCTGTCGCCTCCGGCGAGTATGAGCGCGGCATCATAATCTGCGGCACGGGAATAGGCATTTCCATCTCCGCGAACAAGGTGCCCGGCATCCGCGCCGCGCTGTGCACGGACTGCTTCATGGCGGAGGCCACACGGCTTCATAACGACGCGAACATTCTCGCCCTCGGCGGCCGCGTCGTCGGCGAAGGGCTTGCGCTGAAGATAGTCGATACCTTCCTTGACACGCCGTTTTCCAATGATGAGCGGCACATAAGAAGGATATCCAAGATAGAGGGGTAAACGGCCGCCGCAGGCCTCCGCATCCCCGGAACATGCGAGGAAATTTACTTTGGCACGAAATCTGGAATTTTACAAGGGCCGGCGCAAGAAGAGAAATTACGCGCTCGTTCCGTCGGCGATAGCGCTCGGCGTGATAATGCTGATCGTCGTGCTTTTCTACGGAATGCAGAAGTACGCGGTCATCACCAAGGACGGCGTGAGTGTTGAGCTGCCCATACTCACCAAGGGCAGCACCACCGTTGACAGCGCCGGAAACGAGGTGAAGGTGTTCGACACGGTCGAGACGGAGCTTGTCTATGACGAGCCGGACTATTCGTATATCAAGGCCACGGCGGGTAAGGACGTGCCCGAAATGCGCGCCATATTCGTTCCCTACACCGACCTTGACAGCGAAACGCTGAAAACCTATACCGCCCGCCTCAAGCGCGGCAACGCGCTCCTGCTGGAGATGAAGCCGCGCAGCGGCTCGCTCATGTGGGATTCGCAGGCGGAAATGGCGCTGAGCTACGGCCTCAATGTCTCAAACGATCAGACGGCGGCCATGCCCGCGCTCATACAGCAGCTCAAGGATGAAAACAAGGGCATTTACCTTGCCGCGCAGATAAGCTGCTGTCTGGATGAGCTTTTCGCCTCGCGCAGCACCACGGTCACTTTGCGCCGCGCGGACAACAACGCCAATTATGTGGACAGCAGCGGCACGTGGCTCGACCCGTACAGCATGAGCGTGCGCAACTATATCGTGCAGCTCGCGCGTGAGCTTTACGATATGGGCTTTGATGAGGTCGTGCTGGCCGACGTGGCGCACCCCACGTTCTCTGAGCCGACCGAGCTTATCTATACAAGGACGCTCTCCACCGCGCCCAGCACCTCCACCGCGGTGTGCGGCTTCGCCATCTACGTCGCAAATCAGCTCAGCGACAGGACAGGGCTTCTGTCTATCTACTGCGATTCAAAGCCCGCGCTCGTCAAGGCTGACGACAACGGGCAGGACGCGCGCCTGTTCATGAAGATATACGACAGGGTCTATCTCCGCACGGATAAGTACGCGTATCCATATAATGTGGACGACATCAAAAGCAATGTCACCATCGGCAATGTCTACGACCGGCTTGTGCCCGTGGTCGAAAACTATCTGCCCGACGGTGAGCGGGATACCTCATGGGTGCTCATAGACGTGGCGGAGGAGCCGAAGAAATAAAGCCCGGAGCAAACATTAAAATAAACGCAAGAGCCGTGCAACGCGGGGAGTTTTTCCGCACTGCACGGCTCTTCTCATAAGAGAGAAGTTGATGCAAATATGAGTAATATGTACGCCCCTTGGTGAATATAATTTAAAATAGATTGACTGAACACCTTTGCATACAGGAAATGAAGGGGGTACATATAAATGAAAAAGAAACTGGCAAAGCTGCTGGCATGTATTCTTGTTGTGGGGCTGCTCTTGCCCGCAACAGGCACGGCCGCGCTGGCGGACGGTGTGGATGAAAATACCACCTCCGGCACGGGAACGCCGGAGGACCCGAAGCTCACGACCTCTACCGTGACCGATACCGACGCCAAGACCGGCGAGACCACCGTGACCATAACCATAGAAAAGGAATGGACGGATGAGGGCGTAGACGGCGAGGAGCACGGCACGCAGACCGAGGTGACGGACAAGGCCGGCGGCCTTGTCAGCGCCTTCGGCGAGGCGAACGGCAGCGAGACGACAGGGGAAAACTCTTCGGAAGAGAAGGAGAGCACTGTCGAGATAGATAACGGCACGGGCAGCGTGCCCGGCGGCCCCGGTATAGAGGCGGAGGTCCCCGATGTGACCGTCGGCCTCACGCCCGGAAGCAAGGATGAAAACAGCGAGACGTCCCGCGCATGGTTTGATGAGGACACGCTGGAGCTGCCCGACTGGGTGCGCCCGGAGGATGAGAATGGCCGCGCGTGGATAACCGAGGGCAGCAGCACCGAATCGGACGGGACCGTCACGAATATCACCGTGGAGACCGATGCCGCGGCGAATTCCACGACCTATACAAAGACCACGACCACTCCCGACGGGAAGCTCGTCAGGGAGACGGTCACATGCACCCGCGACGAAAACGGGAACATAACCGGCTACAGCGTGCTCACCACGGAGACGGTGCCCGCCACGACGGAGGACTCCGCGCCCCCGGCGAACGCCACGATAAACGCGGACGGCGGCTGGACGTCCTATGACTATGAACTTCCCGAGAAGCCCGAGGTGGCTTCGCCGCCCGACTGCGACAGCGAGGGCAACGTCATAAACGGCGAGGTCGTCGCCGAGATACGCGATGAAAACGGAAGCCTCGTCGGCTATACCGTCGTCACGGTCAAAAACGGCGTCGCCGTCAGCTACAGCGACCCCATCCTCGGCCGGTATGTCGCCACGACGACGGTGGAGGAAAAGCTGGAAGACGGCCTTATCAGGCGCACCACCACCAAAACGACCGTCACGAAGATGAAGAGCGCCTCCCGCAGCGGCGAGGTCTCTGACGGCGTGCGCACGGTGCTGGGCTGGATGGGCGACGTGTCCGGCAGCGTGGAGCGCGGAGACATGGAGACCTTTGAGCCGGGCATAAAGAACAGCGGCAATAAAAAGACCGACTCCCTGCGCGACCTCTTCAACCGCCCCTATGAGCTGAGCGAGTATGACGAAAACGCCGATGAGTTCTTCCAGTGGCTCGGCGAGTACGGCATAGAGAGCGCCATACGCGTCAAGCAGGGCAGCGTTGACAGCTGGCAGCCGCATCAGTTTGTGCTTGCCGGGGCGGACGGGTCGAAGTACTATGTCTATTGCTGCGATTTCGACGTCTCTCCGAAGGACGGCGCGCGCTATAATATGGAGCGTATCGAGGACGCGGATTACTACAAGAATAACGACGGCGGCGCGGCGGAGGATCAGATCCGTGCCATCGTCCGCAACGGTTATTGGGGCGTTGAGAATATCAGCGCCGACCCCGCGTCGCCTACGCCCGGCAGTCTGGACGCTTTCAGAAAAATGCTTGTGGACGCGGGCCTGCTGACGAAGGACGAGGCGCTCGAGCAGCTCGAGGAGTTCTTCATCTCCTGCAACCGCGACAGCGACCTTTACATCGGCATCCAGCAGGGCGACAACGGCCAGACCATCGTCCTCGGCGGCTCGAACGCAGACGGCTCCGATGCCTATAACGAGCTTTCCGAGCTCTGCCTGCTCGCCAGCCGCGATCTGTGCCTCATCGACCCGAAGGTCAACCTGCGCGTACACAAGAATACGCCGCTTTCCGTCTATGAGCTCGCCACGACGCTCACGAAAAAGGGCCTCGGCTTCCCGCAGTACACGAACGACGAGATCGTCGTCCCCGCGCTGCTGCATTGGGGTTATGACAGGGCCGACGCGTACAACTACACCCTGGCCGCCTGCTGGGAGATCCTTGTGCCCGGCTATATGGACCTCGTAAACTGGGACAGCCTGAACTTCCTCAAGTCCGTGCAGGACGCCTGCGAGCAGCTGCCCAAGTGCGAAACCTATGAGGCCTTTGCCGCGCTCGTGCAGAAAAACATCGCCGCGCAGGCCGAAACGCTCATGGCCGGCACGAAAAATGTCTACAAGGAGCCGTCTCCGCTCGTGAGCCTCATGTGCCCGGACTGCCTCGAGCAGATGCGCGACATCTCCGCGCCCGGCAAGTACAACAACTACGGCTTCCACGGCGACGGTCTGGCGACCGCGGCCGACTCCATGGCCGCCATCCGAAAATACGTCTATGACGAGAAGACCTTCACGCCCGCGCAGATGCTCGACATGCTGCACGCCGATTTCAAGGGCTATGAGCGCGAGCAGAACATGCTCCGCTATGAGGGCCCGAAGTTTGGCAACGACGACGATTTCGTCGATTCCATCGCCGTGCAGCTGCTCGACTGGTACGCCGACGCGCTGGAGGGAAAGAAAAACGACCGAGGCGGCTGCTTCCGCGCCGGCACGGCCTCCGCCATGTATTACATCTGGCACTCCAAAGAGGCGCTCGCCTCCCCCGACGGCCGCAGCGCGCATGAGGCGCTGCCCTGCAACTACTCCCCGTCGCTTTTCGCCCGGTGCGAAGGCCCGATCTCCATCATCAAATCCTTCGCCAAGCCGCACCTGACGCGCGTGGCCAACGGCGGTCCGCTCACCATCGAGCTGTCCGACACCATGTTCCGCAATGACGACGCCATCCGCAAATGCGCCATGTTCGTCAAGAGCTACATGGACCTCGGCGGCCACCAGATGCAGATCAACGCCGTCAACCGCGACCGGCTGCTCGACGCGCAGAAGCACCCGGAAAACTACCGCAATCTCATCGTGCGCGTCTGGGGCTGGAGCGGCTACTTTGTCGAACTGAACGAAGTTTATCAGAACCACATCATCAAACGGACCGAAATGATCCTCTGACACCGCAAGAAAGGAAGAACACTATGCTCGAAGCACTGAAAGAACAAGTTTTGAAGGCCAATCTGGAGCTGCCGAAGCACGATCTTGTCACCTTCACCTGGGGCAACGTCTCCGCCATCGACCGCGCGAGCGGCCTCATCGCCATCAAGCCCTCGGGCGTGGAATATGACGAGATGACCGCCGACGATATCGTCCTCGTGAGTCTTGAGACCGGCGAGCGCGTCGAGGGCCGTCTGAAGCCCTCATCCGACACGCCGACGCATCTGGAGCTCTACCGCGCCTACCCCTCGATCGGCGGCATCGTCCATACCCACAGCCGCTGGGCCACCAGCTTTGCGCAGGCCGGCGTCGGCATCGACGCCATGGGCACCACGCAGGGCGACTATTTCTACGGCCAGATCCCCTGCACGCGCAGCATGACCCCCGAGGAGATCCGGGACGCCTATGAGAAGAACACCGGCCTTGTCATCATCGAGGAGTTCCGCCGCCGCGGCATCGACCCGGCGCAGATCCCCGCCGTGCTCGTCCACAACCACGGCCCGTTCACCTGGGGCAAGGACGCGGACGAGGCCGTCTATCACGCCGTCGTCCTCGAGGAAGTAGCGTTCATGAACTTCCACGCGAAGATGCTCAACCCCGCCGCCGGCCCCATGCCGCAGGTCCTACTCGACAAGCACTATCTGCGCAAGCACGGCGCGAACGCCTACTATGGCCAGGGCTGACGCCATGAGCCAGGAAGCGCTGCAGGCCTGCATCCGCGATGAGCAGACCTATCAGTTCACCCACTTTTCGCACCGCGACGCCTGGGAGCTCGGCCACGCGCTGGTCAGCGCCTGTGAGCAGATGGGCGCGCCGCTCGCCGTGGAGATCGAGGTCAACCACGTCATCGTCTTCCGCTACTACCCGGACGGCACCGGCGCGTACCACGAGCAGTGGCTGCGCCGCAAGCGGAATCTGGTGAACTTGCTTGAAAAAAGCTCCCAGCGCGCCTTTTACGAGCTGGAAGTGAACCACGAGGATCTCGAGCGTGACTGGCTGCTGCCGCGCAGCGACTACGCCGCGTGCAGCGGGGCCTTCCCCATCCGCATCCGCGGCGGAAGCGTGATCGGCGTCGCCGCCGTCTCAGGTCTTCCCGACCCGGGAGATCAGATTGCACTTCTGAACGGTCTGCGCGCCTATTTTGAGGCCCATCCATAAACCGCCGCGGCGCCCCCGCCCGGGGCGCCGCATTGGTTATGCGAAAACGCTCTTGGTAATGCGCAGGGATGTACGGCACGAAGTGATCTGGTGCGGAAAGGCAAGCTGCCGGAAAAGGATGTGAAATTAGAATGCCTCTTGAAATTGTCCGCAATGACATTACAAAAATGAATGTGGACGCCATCGTCAACGCAGCAAACGAAACGCTTCTGGGCGGCGGCGGTGTAGATGGCTGCATCCACCGTGCGGCAGGGCCGGAACTGCTGGCCGCGTGCCGGCGGCTCGGCGGCTGCAGGGTCGGAGATGCTAAAATCACCGGAGCGTACCGCTTGCCCTGCAGCTATGTGATCCACACGGTTGGCCCCGTGTGGAACGGCGGCAGCTGCGGCGAACGGGAACAGCTTGCTTCCTGTTACCGGACGAGCCTTGCGCTGGCGAAGGAATCCGGCTGCAAAACTGTGGCGTTCCCGCTGATCGCCTCCGGTGTCTATGGCTATCCAAAGGATCAGGCACTGCGCGTGGCGGTAGACACCATCGGGGAGTTTCTGCTGCAAAACGATATGACGGTCTATCTTGTTATTTTCGACCGCAAGGCTTACCAGATCGGCAGCAAGCTGTTTGCAGCCATTGCCGAATACATCGACGACCATTATGTAGACGCGCACACCGACTTTATCCGCTCACGTCCGTGTCCGACTTTTCCCGCAGGCCGGACAATGGCCCCCTGCACGGCTCCCGCGCCGGAGTTTCACGCGGCTTCCACATCTATCCGCAGTCTGGATGATCTGCTGATCCATCTGGACGCAGGCTTCTCAGAGACATTGCTGCACCTCATCGACCACAGTGGTCAGAAGGACTCCGAGATTTATAAGAAAGCCAATGTAGACCGCAAGCTGTTTTCCAAAATCCGCAACAATCCAGACTATAAGCCCTCCAAGGCTACGGCGATTGCCTTTGCCATCGCGCTGGAACTGAATCTGGATGAAACCCGTGACCTCATCGCCCGCGCGGGCTACGCCCTCAGCGCCAGCAGTAAGTTCGACGTTATTATTGAGTACTTCATCGGGCAGAAAAAGTACGACATTTTTGAGATCAACGAGGCCCTGTTCGCTTTTGATCAGAGTCTGTTAGGAGCGTGATAAGTGATGGACAAGGTGAAGCTTGGGAAATTGCAGGAAGTAGATATTCGCAAGGTCTGGACTCATGAACAATATGATTTTTCAAAGTGGCTGTCTGCGGAGGAAAACATACAGGAACTTGGCAATACATTGAATCTGTCGCTTACCGATGTTGAGACTGAAAAATTTGTTGGAAGCTATCGCTGCGATATCTTGTGCAGAGATGAAATTACTGGAAAAGTCGTGCTGATTGAGAACCAACTTGAGCAGACCAATCACGACCATTTGGGGAAAATTCTGACTTATGCATCTGGACTTGACGCATCCGTGGTGGTATGGGTGGTTGCTTCAGCCCGTGACGAGCATGCGAGTGCGATTGAATGGCTCAATAAGCATACCGATGATAGCATTTCTTTTTTCTTGATTGAGATTCACGCTTACAAAATTGGAAATTCTGAACCGGCTCCCCAGTTCAAAATCATCGAACAGCCGAATGACTTCGCAAAAACTGTAAAACGCATTGCTCAGGATAAAGGTATGAATGAATCTCAAAGCTACAGACTGGAGTTTTGGACACAATTCAACGATATCCTTGAACAACGTGGAAGGCCCTTCAACAAGCGAAAGGCGACAACAGACCCTTGGTATTCTATTGCAATCGGATCATCAGAGTGCCAGATATCAATAGATTTGGTGAACAAGGAACACAAGATAAGGGTGGGGCTCTGGATCGCGAATAACAAAAAGCTGTTTGATAATGTGTATGCGCATAAAGATGAAATAGAAAGCACATTGGGTTTTGAGCTTTCTTGGCAGCGAATGAATCACAGGAAATCGTCGCGTATATGTAAATATATCGAGGGCTTGGACTTTACGATTCAGGATAATTATGCTGAATTAATGAACGAGTCTATTGATCTTGTTGTAAGAATGCGTGATGCATTGAGCGAATACATTCAGGCTGAACCGTAAACAAAATACACTGCTATGCTGAGTCTATTAGGAGCTAAAACCATGACCTTTATCTGCTACCCCAAATGCACCACCTGCCAGAAGGCGCGGAAGTGGCTGGACGAAAACCACATTGCCTACGATTTTCGTGACATCAAATTGGAGAACCCTTCTTATGACGAGTTATCCGCTTGGCACCAACGCAGCGGACTGCCGCTGAAGAAGTTTTTTAACACCAGCGGCCTGCTGTATAAGTCCATGGAACTGAAGGACAAACTGCCCGGTATGAGTGAGGGCGAGATGCTGAAGCTCCTCGCCACAGACGGTATGCTGGTCAAGCGCCCACTGCTGGTAGGCGACGATTTCATCCTCGTAGGCTTCAGGGAAGCTGAGTGGACAGAGCGCCTGAAAACCGAATAAATGTCGCCCCGCAGGCGACCAAACCCTCCTTCCGGTGCGCTACAATGACAGCGTAAACAAACAAAGGAGGGTTTTCATTATGACAGAACTGGTTTTTATCCTGGATCGCAGCGGTTCTATGTCTGGGCTGGAATCAGACACCATCGGCGGCTTCAACTCCATGCTCACACAGCAAAAGAAGGAGGCAGGCGAGGCGCTGGTCTCCACGGTGCTTTTCGCCAA
>ERZ779890.4456-NODE-4456-length-11656-cov-6.595294_pt1 | contig 11656 bp, 7 predicted proteins | sample MGYA00511553_ERZ779890 | MGnify/ENA primary metagenome ERZ779890 (study PRJEB29588, sample SAMEA2152064) | human gut metagenome | biome: human gut; feature: human-associated habitat; material: faeces | place: Denmark | collected 2008/2010 ...
CGACGGCAGGCGGCCGCCCGAAAGCGTCACGCCCGCCAGCTTGGCGGCGACCTCGAGCTGCGTCTGCGCGGTCATGCAGTCGTCCTTGCTTTTCGCCAGCGCGTCGTAGGCCTCCACCCAGATTTCCTCGGTGCGCTTGAGCCGAACGTCGCCGTTTTTGCGCTCCAGCTCCATCAGCTCCTTCTGCGCCGCGTCGTATTCGCCGCGCAGGCTTTCCATCTCCTTGTCGTAGCCGGAAACCTCCGCCTCAAAGAGCACGTCGCCCGCCGCAACCCTGCGCCCCTTCGCCACGCGCACCCGCTTGATGGTCACGCTCTGGTCGGAAGCCAGCGCCAGCTTCACATCCTCCGTCTGTGGGAACGTGAGATTGCCGCTGAGCTTGATTTCCTCCTCCAGCTTGCCCTGCTTGGCGGTCACCAGCTTGACCTTGGCGGTTGAAATGGTTTTGATCGTGCCGGAAAAGAACATGCACAGGGCGACGACCGCCGCCAGCGTGACCAGTCCCTTGATGGCCATTTTTTTCATCGCTTTTGTCTTCCTTTACTTGAGTTCCGTGAGCTGGACGCCTTCCAGAATGTCGTTCTGGAAATACAGATAGATCAGCAGCGCGGGCAGGGTATACAGCGCCGCGCCCGCAAATTCCACGCCGGTGCTCTGCTGGGTCAGCTGATTGAAGACCACGGAGAGCGGATAAAGCTCCGTGTGCGTGGTCAAATAGGTCAGCGGCTGCTCGACCAGATTCCAGCAATCCGCAAACGAGAGCGCCACCGCCGCGCCGAGAATCGGCTGGCAGACGGGCAGAACCACGTGGATGAAGCAGCGCAGCGTGCCCGCGCCGTCAATCTGCGCCGCCTCGATCATGTCGCCCGGCAGGCCGACCATGTATTGCCGCAGCAGAAAGATGTAGAACGGCGCGACCGTCATCGGCAGGATGATCGCCCAGATCGTATCCAGCAGCCCCATCGCGCGCAGGGTGATGACGTTCGGTACCATCGTCACCTGAAACGGCAGGAGCATCAGCATGATGACGACGAAGAACAGCGCGTCCCGCCCGCGGAACCTGAAGCGGGAGAGCGCGTAGGCCATCGCCGGAATCAGCAGCGCCTGCCCGAAGAGAATCGCCGCGGTATACATCGCCGAATTGACGAAGTAGCGCAGAATCGTCATGTCCTCAATCAATATTTTATAATACTGGCTGAGGGAAAACATGTTGGGCGAGAGCTTGATTTCCATCAGGCTCTTCGCGTCGAAGCTGCCGCGCGTCTGCATGAACGCCTTGATTTCGCCGGGCGAAAAGAAGGAATACAGCGCCGTCAGCACCACCGGCAGCAGGATGACGACCGCCGCCGCCGACAGCAGCAGCCGCGCCAGAATGTGCCTGCGCCGGATATGCGCCGGGCGAACCGTTTGTTTTTCCATCCGCCTCACCTCAATTCAGCCCGCGCGCGGCTCGCCTTTGCAGGAAGAACAGCGCGCCGAACAGCGCGAACACGATCAGGCCGAAGGAATAGGCCGCCGCCGTCACCAGCTGGTAATTCAGCTTGCCGAACATGTTGTTCATGTAGTTTTGCAGGGTGTACACCGAGTAATCCGGGTATGCGCCCGCGATGAAGTACACCTCTTTGAAGATCTTGAACGCATTGATCCACGCCAGCACGAACACCAGAAACGCCGTCGGCGTAATCATCGGCAGCGTAATGCGGAAAGCGCGGGTGAAAAAGCCCGCGCCTTCCAGCTGCGCGTATTCGTAGAGCGGCTGGGGAATGGATTGCAGCGCCGCCAGAAAGATAATCAGGCAGAAGCCCAGATTCTTCCACAGGAACATCAGCACGACCGGCAGGCGCAGCGCGCCGCTGGTCAGCCACATCACCCGCGTCATCCCCATCGCTTCAAGCGCGCGGTTCACCGGGCCGCCGTAATCGAAGATCACCAGCCACACCAGCAGAATCGCGGAGGACGGCGTGAGATACGGCATCAGCACGCTCGAGCGGAAGAATCCGCCGAACGGCTTGATCGCGCTCAGCGCGCTGGCCAGCAGGAAGGAAAACAGCCACAGCAGCGGCGCGCAGATCAGCGACAGCTCCATCGTGTTTTTCAGCCCCAGCAGAAACATGCTGTTCTGCCACAGATCCCGGTAATTCTGCAAGCCGACGAACGTGTTTTTGTAGCTTCCGTCCGTCAGGCTGTAGCCGATGCCGCTGAAAAAGGGCACGATGTAAAAGATCATCAGCATCGCAAGCCCCGGCAGCAGAAACAGCCAGACGGATTTTTTCTTTTCAAACATGCGGGTTTAGTTGCCCTCCAGCTTCTGCATTTGCAGGGTCTTTTCCAGCGCCGCCGCCAGCTGCTGTGCGTTCATCGCGCCGTCGAGATACTGCTGCACCTGCGTCGAGCCCTCATTCGTGTTCCAGATGAGGCTCTGCTGCACGGCCATGTTCTCGCCGAACGCGCGGTAGCTCGCAATCTGCTCCGGGGAGATTTGGTATTTGCCGCTCTTCTCGTAATCCTCGCGCCACTGCTTCATGGAATCCAGATTCGCTTGCAGCGATTCGCGGGTTTCCTCGTCCTCGGTCTTGTCCAGCGTCTTCTGCAAATCGGCAATCGAGTTGTCGATGTTCCGCAGGTTCTCCTCGTAATAGCTGTTGAGCACCGGCTCGTTCATCTCCGGGCTGAGCATAATCATGTCTTCCTTCTGCTCCAGCGCCCATGCGTCGGCCAGATATTCGGCGGCCTCGTCTCTGTGCTCGGAGAACGGGTTGATGAACGCAAACGTCACGCTCTGGCCGACCAGCGGCTTTTCGCCCTCCACAACGGAGAGCGCGACCGGCGTCGCCTGTTCCCCGTCAGCGCCGACATAGTTGTACACGCTCAGGCTCGTCCAATTGATCAAAGCGTCGCTCCCGTTGTACATCATGTCCTCGGTGTCCTCGTAATCCTCGGCCAGACCGAGGTTGTCCCAGTCGATGGCTTCAAACGCCTCGCACAGATCGAGCAGCGCCTGCGTGCCGCGGGTCAGGTTCTCCTCGCTCGCGTCCAGCCAGGTGAAATAATCGGCCAGCATCATGTAGAACAACTGAGAACGGAAATCATCCTTGGCGTAGCCCGGTTCGGCGATCATCACTTCCGGCGTCTCCTCGAGCCGCTTATTGTTTGAAATGTCGGCCAGAATCGTCAGCAGCCCCTTCCACGAGGTCGGCGCCTCGTAGCCCAGCTTTTCGGTCAGCAGCTTGGTGTTCAGGCTCATCATATTGGCGTAGCAGGAGAGCGGCAGCGCGTAGATGTGGCCGTCCTTCATAACGTAATCCTTGAGGAAGCCATACATGGCGTTCACCGCGTCGGAAATGGTCTGGTTGCCCTCCAATTCGGCCATAAAGCCGCGGTTCATCAGCGAGGTGAACGCGCTGCTCGTGCTGGGGAGGGTGTAGATATCCACGGAGGAATCGCGGTTCATCATGCTTTGCAGCAGGCTGTCCGTGTCCAGCGTCGTGGAGATGGAGATCATGTATTCCGGGTGCTTGTCGGTGAAGGCGTAATACGCCTTGTTGATCGAATCGACGTAGTCGCCGTTGGCGACGCGCATGCGCTGCGCGGGCAGCTTGTCAAGCGTCACGTCGCGGCCGACCACCGCATCGTAGCTGGCGAGCACGTACAAATCGCCGTAAACCACGCCGTTGCCGTTGGCATACGTCAGCGGCATGTCGCCGAATTCCTCCGGCTCGCCGAGGCCGTCCTCGCTGACGTCCACGCGCCAGACGCTGCCGGCGAGCACATAATACATCTTGCCGCGCGCCTCGTCATACGCCAGACCGGCGGGCGTTTGATAGCCGCTCGTCGGGAGCGCGCCCAGCTCGGCCGCTTCCTCGTTTTCAATGTCGTACAGCCAGAGCGTCGTGCTGGGCGTTTCGGTCGTATAATCGACGACGGTCATCAGCAGCTTGCCCTCGGTATACGGCGCGATGTTCTGCACGTCGCCATCCACATCGACCGTCAGCGCCTCCACGCTTTCATCCTCGAGGTTGAGCGCCAGCAGCTCCAGCTCCTCGCCGTAGGAGAGCGCGTAGAGCATGCTGCCAAAGGAGCAGGGGTTGCTCAGGTTGCGGGTGTAGGTGTAGCTTTCGTCGCCATACGTCTCGACGATGCAGAGCGCGTCGCCCAGATCGATGATCTCGCCCAGCGACAGCGCGCCGTCATCCGCAATCAGCAGCTCGACGAGCTGGTTGGTCGAATTGCCGTCCTCATCGCTGATGGTCGCCATGCGGTAGAGCTTACCGCCGACGGCATAGAGGTTGCCGTCCAGATAGGCATATTCGCCGTCGTTCAGCTCCAGCGCGCCGGGGGTCTCGCCGTCCCCGGTCAGCACGTTTTGCAGCTTGTCATAGCCGTCCACAGGGGTCAGCTTGCGGCTGGTGTTGTCCCACGTATAGAGCGTATCCCAGCTGGACAGCAGCAGCTTGTCGCCGTAGACGATCATACTCTGAATGTTGTCGTTGAAGTCGTTCATGCCCTGCACGGCGATGGTCACATTGCCCTCCGCCAGCGCCGCCGCGCCCAGCATCAGAGCCAGCGCGAGAAGAATCGAAAGTATCTTTTTCATTTTGGCGTCCTTTCTTTGTTTACTTCTTACTCCTTCAGTCAGCCTTGTATAGCGCTCACCCCTGCCTCCCTCCTTGAGGGAGGTGTTGAGCGTAGCGAAACGGAAGGAATTCGTTACTCCACATACACGATCACGGTCATGCCGATGCGCACGGTTTCATCCGGCGTGAAATCGACATAGGCGACATACTGCGCGCTTTGACTCGCCGCGCCGTCGCTCTGCTTTTCGCTCAGATACGAGATGGAGGAAATCGTTCCCTCAAAGCGGCGGCCGCTGTCCGCGTCCCAGTTGAACTCGATTTCGGCCTTGCCGCCGACGGTCACATCCATCAGATCCGCTTCGGAAATGACCATCTTGATCTGCATGGCGTCGTTCGGGTAAATCGTCGCAATCTTCGCGTCCTTCTCGACGCTCGTGCCGTTGCCCGCGTCCACCGTCGCAATCACGCCCGCCGTGTCACTGACCACCTGCTTATCCGGCGCGTAGAGGCCGTCCAGCGTGCCCGCCACGGTTTCAAACAGCAGCTCGCCGCGCTCCACCGTGTCGCCCGCCTTGACGTGCATTTTCAGCACGCTGCCCTCGGCGTTGACGGCAACGGTTTTCGTCCGCCCGACCGTGCCGCGGCCGATGCGGCTGGCGGAGGCATAATCCCCGCTGCGGTAGATATCCACGGTTTCGCCCATGTAAAACTCGCCGCCCGTCACCTCGACGGTGAACTTGTTGTCTTCCTTCTCGTCCAGCCCGGTCACCACGCCGCGCCCCTGATGGCTGCCGTCCTTGGTGCACTTGAGAAACACGCTCTCGCCGATGTGGATGTAGCGGTTCTCGCTGGAATTATAGCCCTTCTCCGTGCTGCACTCGAGCGTGTAGCGGTTGATCGGCTCGATATACACCAGCGCGCCGTATTGGGTTTTCACGCCGTCCGCGCTGTCGCCTTCGCGCGCAAACACGCCGCTGACCGTGCCATCCGTGGAAGCGTAGGTCTTGCCGGTCTCCACCGTGGCGATCGGGTCGCCGATCTTCACGCTGTCGCCCACGCGAACGCGCACATCCTCCACCAGACCGCCGTAGGGCGCGGCGATCACCTGCGTCGTCCCCGCCGTCACCTCGCCGGCGAACACGGTTTCCGCCTGCGCCGCGAGGGGCAGGGCGAGCGCCAAGAGAAGCGCGCCGAGGGTTGCTATTTTCTTCATTTATGTGGCCTCCTTACCGGGCTGATAGCTTTCGTAGGGCTTCTTCATCATGTCCTTTGTGCCGATGAGCACGTTGTAGCGGTACATCGGGCTCTCCGTGCTCTCCTCGAGCAGATAGGTTTCGCCCTCCACCTGTACGCTCAGCGTCGTCTCGCGCAGCGTTTCATCCTGAATGAGCGTGTATTCGAACTTGCGGGTCGAAACGCCGCCGGCCTTGAGCTTGCCGTACTGCGTGCCGCCGGTGAAGCCATCCGTCGGGATGACGGCGATATACTCGCCGGAAGCGAACACCAGATACTCCACGCCGCTGTTGTACAGCAGCTTATAGGTCTCGCCGCCGAAATGCCAGACGTTGGCCTGCGCATCCGTCGCCGCGGTGAGCACGAGCGCGTTGGGCGCGGTCTTCGTCTCGCCCGCCTTCGTCTGCCATGTCGTCAGCTCGGCGGTGAACGGCTTGAGCTGCTCCTCCTCGGTCAGCGACAGGCTCAGCGCCGTGCCGCCGATGGTCAGCTCCGTCTGCGGCTGATCGGAAACATTCAGCTCCAGCGCGTTGTAGTTCGCCTTGGAATAATCCATCGTTTCCTTCACGTGGCGGATGGGCTTTTTGCCCGTTCCCGTGCCGTCTCCCGTGCCGGTGCGCTTCTTCTTGCCGAAGATGAAATCCTCGTCGTTTGAAGAGATGTTGCCCGCAAAGTCTCGCGTCAGAATCCAGCCCGCGTCCACCGTTTCGCCGACCTCGCCGTAGAAGGTCATGTTGTCCGTCTCCGGGTCGTTGCAGGAGAGCCACGTTTTGCCGCCGTCGTAGGAGATGCTGTCCAGCCCGCTCAAATCGTCATATGCTTCCACGTAGCAGACCTTTTTGTTCTTGCTGTCGCCGCTGAGATACGGCCCGTCCGGCGGGGTGAAATCCAGCATCGTGTCGTATTGATCCGAGAGGGACTGCACGTCGCCCATCTTATCCAGAATGACGAAACGGACGCTGGAGAGGCCTTCCTCGCTGGGCACATACGTGTTGTTGCCGTCGGACAGCAGAATCAGCCGCTCGTCGCAGATAAACACGCCGTAGACGTATTCGGTGCTGCCCTCCGGGATGCCGGAGAGGGTGAACATCGGCGGGGAATTTTTCCAAACGCCGGGTTCATAGTCTTCCGCCGTCACCTCGAGCACCGGCTTGGGCACGGGCGTAGGCGTCGGTTCTTCCGTCGGGGCAGGCGTAGCGCTCGGCTGCGCCGAAGGGGTCTGCGTCTCGCCCGTTCCGTTGGTCTGCGTCTCGCCTGTTCCGGGGGTCTGCGTCCCGCCTGTTCCGGGGGTCTGCGTCTCATTCGTTCCGGGAGTCTGCGTCTCATTCGTTCCGGGGGATTCGGTCTTGTTCAGTTCGTCCTCGCGCAGCACCTGCACGCTGATGGAGAGGCGGACGTCCTCCATGTCCCCCGTCTCTTCCAGCGTCATCAAATCCTTGGAATCGAGCACCGCCACATATTCGTATTTCTCCATGTTGAAGCTGTCGCTCTCGCCATCCGGCTCGAAGCCCACGCGGCCCAGCAGATTTCGCGAAACGTTGTCCGCCGTCAGCACGTCCCTCGTGCGGATATACACCGTCGCTTCCTCGTCTTCCGCCAGATGATGCTCCAGCCACGAGAGCACATCGCCGAGCGCGCCCGCCGTGTGCTCGCCGTTTTCCAGTTCCGTCCAAGCGTCCCCCTGCGGCTTCCATTCGTCCGCTTCCGGCTCTTGCTCGCCTTCCTGTATGGGATTCTGCGTTTCAGTCGGCGCGGTTCCGTCCTTCTGTTCGGTTCCGTCCTTCTGTTCGGTTCCGTCCTTCTGTTTGGGCTCGTCCTCCTGCTCGGTTTCGTCCTTCTGCTCGGTTCCGTCTTTCTGCTCGGTTCCGTCTTTCTGTTCGGTTCCGTCCTCCTGCTCGGTTCCGTCCTTCTGCTCGGTTCCGTCCTTCTGCTCGGTTCCGTCTTTCTGTTCGGTTCCGTCCTTCTGCTCGGTTCCGTCCTTCTGTTTGGGCTCGTCCTTCTGCTCGGGTTCGTCCTTCTGTTCGGTTCCGTCCTTCTGCTCGGGTTCGTCCTTCTGCTCGGGTTCGTCCTTCTGCTCGGGTTCGTCTTCCATCAATGATTCGGTTTCACCCTCGTCAAGGGTTTGTTCCTCTTCTGTTTCTTCCTCTTCTGTTGGCTCATCTATGATTTCTTCTACGGTTTCTTCCGTTTCTTCTTCCGGCTGGCCGCCGTTTGCCGCGTCGTTCTGCGCGCCCGACTGATCGACCGCCGGGGTTCCCTCTGTATAGCCCTCAGCCACCGTCAAGCCGGGCAGTATGGCCAGCCATGCCGCCAGCGCCAGCGCTGCTTTTCGGTTCTTGTTCATGCGTTTGCCCTCCTTGGTCGCCTGATGTCCGACATGAATTAGACGACGACGCCTCTCCGTTTGTGGACAGGTTTTAGATGTTATTTGAAACAAAACCACATCTCGAACAGTATATCACATTTTTCCGTGCTTTTGTTTGCGGGTTTCCTTTTATTAGACGAATGAGCGCAGGAAATTCTTTCATCCGGAGGCAAAAAAAATGGGCAGAGCCCGCCTTCCGTTCCGCCAAAGTCTGCAAAACGCCAAAAAATCCCGCGCCGCATCGTTCGCCCGGATGCAATAGCGCGGGAAGAATCTATCCATACTGAGGAAAAAAACCGTTCAGCTGGCCATGTTTTCGGAGGATTCCAAAATTTCGCGCGCAACGTCCGCGATTCGTCGGCCGGAATCCATGCTCGTCTTCTGAATCTTGTAATGCGCTTCGGATTCGGTCAAATGGAATACATCCATCAGCTTGCCCTTCGCGCGATCAATCAGCTTGCGCTCCTCCAGCGTGCGCGAGAGCTTTTCGGCCTTCGCGCGGAGCTGCTGCATGCGTATGCGGCAATGGGCAAGCGTTTTGACGCTCTGCACCAGCGCGTCCGCGCTGATCGGGTTGCGCAGCATGACGACGTTCTCCGTTTCCTCGCCCGCGTAATCCTGCGGCACGATCATCACCACGTCGGCCTCCTCGCCAAGCTGGCGCGCCAGCTCCTCCCCGGTCATATCCGGCAGGCGATATGTCGTCAGCAGCATCGCCCCGCCCTGCGCGGCGCGCACCGCCTCCATACCCGTGTGCACAACGCCGCTGGGCATGATCTGCGCGGCGAGCAGCATGCTGCTGAGTTTGGCGGCCACGCCCTGCGGCGCGGCGATGTAAAAACGATCGGAAAATGACGCCCCCATTGTTTCATCCTCCATGTGATTCAAAGTACGGTTTGAGCAGCGCGATTGTCAGCCTGTTGGCAGCCTGCGGTTGTTTTTGCGCGGCAAAGTCAGGAAATCCGGTCCTTTCTTCGTCTGTGGGGAAGGCAATTTGTCTACAATCCGATTATACCGTTTCTTTGCGCGGTTTTCAAGATGTTTTTGACCTTTTTCGTTTCAAATCCTGCACTTTCTTCTTTTATTAAACTCTTTTTACATAAAATGCGAATAAATTTTCATAAATTAAGCAAAATCGCCGTTTTGCTTTTTCGCATAACGGCGATTTTCCCTTTTTATTTTTCCTGCGCCTTCAGCGCCGCGCCGACAAATTCGCGGAACAGCGGGTGCGGACGGTTCGGGCGGCTTCTCAGCTCCGGGTGATACTGCACGCCGACGAACCACGGGTGGTTCGGCAGCTCGACGATCTCCACCAGATCGCGCTCCGGGTTCACGCCGCCGATGCGCATGCCGCCCTCGACGAACAAATCGCGATAGGCGTTGTTGAACTCGTAGCGGTGGCGATGGCGCTCGAAGATATTCTCCTCGCCGTAAGCGGCGAAAGCGACGGAATCGCGGCTCAGGCGGCAGGGATATTTGCCCAGCCGCATCGTGCCGCCCTTCTCGTCGATATGCTGCTGGTCGGGCATCAGGTCGATCACCGGGTACGGCGTGTTGGGGTCAACCTCACTGGTGTGCGCGCCGGTCAGGCCGAGCACGTGGCGGGCGTATTCCACCACGGCCATCTGCATGCCCAGACAGATGCCCAAAAACGGCACGCCGTGCTCGCGGGCATACTGCACGGCGGCAATCTTGCCCTCCAGCCCGCGCTCGCCGAAGCCGCCCGGCACGAGCACGCCGCCGCAGCCCGCCAGCTTCTCCGCCGCGTTCTCCGGCGTCACGCTCTCGGCCGCCACCCATTCCACGCGCACCTTCGCATGGTGGGCGATGCCGCCGTGGGTCAGCGCCTCGACGATGGAGAGATACGCATCCGGCAGCTCGACATATTTGCCGACAATCGCAATGCGGACGTCCCTTTCCGGGGTCAGCAGCCGCTCGACCATGCCGCGCCATTCGGTCAGGTCGGCCTCCGGCGCGGGGATGCCCAGCAGGCGGCAGACACGCTCGTCCATGCCCTCCTCGTGAATCATCAGCGGCACTTCGTAAATGCTGCGCGCGTTGAGATTTTCGAACACGCAGTCCGCCGGAATGTTGCAGAACAGGCCAATCTTCGCGCGCACATCGCGCGTCAGCGCCTTTTCGCTGCGGCAGACGATGATATCCGGCTGAATCCCCAGTCCGGTCAGCTCCTTGACGGAGTGCTGGGTCGGCTTGGTCTTCAATTCGCCCGCCGCGGAGATATACGGCACAAGCGTCACGTGGATATACAGCACGTTTTCGCGGCCGACCTCGTTTTTCAGTTGGCGCGCCGCTTCGAGGAACGGCAGAGATTCGATGTCGCCGACCGTGCCGCCGATCTCGGTGATGACTACATCCGGCGCATCCTCCCGGAGGGAGACCGCCAGCATGCGGCGCTTGATCTCGTCTGTGATATGCGGAATGACCTGAATCGTCGCGCCCAGATATTCGCCCTTGCGCTCGCGGGTGATGACGGTATCATACACGCGGCCGCTGGTGACGTTGGCCGCCTGCGTCAGATTTTCGTCGATGAAGCGCTCGTAATGCCCCAAATCGAGATCCGTCTCCGCGCCGTCGTCGGTGACAAAGACCTCGCCGTGCTGATACGGGTTCATCGTGCCGGGATCGACGTTGATATAGGGATCAAACTTCTGCATGGAAACCCTGAGCCCGCGGCTCTTGAGCAGCCGCCCCAGCGAAGCCGCCGTGATGCCCTTGCCCAGCGAGGAGACGACGCCGCCCGTCACAAAAATAAACTTGGTGTGCATCCTATACCTTCCTTCCGTCCGCGCGAACGCGATCATCAAAAAACTACCGACCTATTATAATCACCACGCGCCCGGATTTCAAGAAAAATTTGGGAGAAAAATCACATTTCCTTCAATTTGTTCTATTTTTTCATTTTATTCGCTCAAAAAGTGAAAGAATTTAACATTCGTCTCCCGTATAAGTCTCTTGCGCCATGGCCGGTTCTGAAAAAATCCGCCCTGCACGGCGCAAGGCGGATTCGAATTATTTATGATACAGGCTGTTCTTTTCATAGACGGGTTCGCAGGTCAGGCGCATGCCCAGCCGCTTGAATACTCCGTCGTCCACGGAGGAGAGGATGACCGTGGAATGTACCTCGCAGCACTTGAGCTTGTCCAGCGCCTGCATGGCTTTCAGCGCGTTTGGGTCGCTGGCCGCGCTGATCGCCAGCGCGACGAGCATCTCGTCGGTGTGCAGACGCGGGTTTCGGCTCTTCATGTAATCGGTTTTGAGCGTCTGGATGGAGGCGATCACGTCCGGGGCGATGAGCTTGATCTCGTCGTCAATGCCCGCAATCGCCTTGAGCGCGTTAAGCACCGCCGCGGAGGCCGCGCCGAACAGTTCGGTCGTGCGCCCCGTGACAATCTGCCCATCCGGCAGCTCGATGGCGAGAGCTGGCTTGCCCGTGCGCTCGGCGACCGCCATTGCGGCGGGCACG
>ERZ779890.4457-NODE-4457-length-11655-cov-6.236121_pt1 | contig 11655 bp, 10 predicted proteins | sample MGYA00511553_ERZ779890 | MGnify/ENA primary metagenome ERZ779890 (study PRJEB29588, sample SAMEA2152064) | human gut metagenome | biome: human gut; feature: human-associated habitat; material: faeces | place: Denmark | collected 2008/2010 ...
GCCGCGGCGGCGGCTCGATGGAGGATCTCTGGGCGTTCAACGACGAGCGCGTGGCGCGGGCGATTTTTGCATCCGAGATTCCGGTTGTGAGCGCGGTCGGGCACGAGCCGGACGTGACGATTTCGGACTTTGTTGCCGATGTGCGCGCGGCAACGCCGTCGAATGCGGCAGAGCTCGTCGCGCCGGACCAGAATGACCTGCGCGCATATCTTCTTTCCGCGCAGACGCGCATGGCGCAGGCGATGCAGAAGCGGCTCAAGCTCGACCGGAAAACGCTCGACGGCTTGAAAAACCGCCGGGTGCTGCAGTCGCCGATCAATTATGTAAACGAAAAACGATTGCTGCTGGACCACAGCGCGCAGCGCCTCGGTGCGGCGGCGCAGCGAAATCTGGCAGGGCAGAAGCAGCGCTTCATCCATCTGACGGCGAAGCTCGACGCGCTGAGCCCGCTCAAGGTCCTTGCGCGCGGCTACAGCGTGGTTTTAACGTCGGACGGACGTGTGGTGCAGCGCGCCGGGCAGGTGCAGATCGGAGATCAAGTTGACATAAAACTGCATCAGGGGAGCTTCACCGCTTCCGTGACGCAAATCCAGGAGGAACGCAATGGCGAAGAAATCACAGAGCTTTGAACAGTCGATCACGAGACTTGACGAAATTGTCCGCCAGCTTGAGCAGGGAAATGTGCCGCTGGAGGACAGGGTACAGCTGGCGCTGCTGCTGGCAAAGGGCTATGCTGCACTGGACAGCCGCCCCTACGGCGGCAGTCTTGCACTGGCGCTCTATCCGCTGAAAGAAACGGAATAACGTAAACCAGAGAGGGAATGGGAAATTATGAAGGCAGTGATTCTGGAAAGCTATGTGATGGAAGAAGGGGACTTGGACTGGTCCGGGGTAAAGGCACTGGTGCCGGACACCACCAGCTATGTGCGCACCGACTACGCCGACATCGCGCCCCGCATCGGGGATGCAGAACTGGTGCTCATCAACAAGTGCCGCATTGACGAGGCAATATTGGCGCAGTGCCCGAACCTCAAGTGGGTGGGCATCATCGCCACCGGTACGGATAATATCGACCTTGAAGCCTGCCGCCGCCATGGGGTGGCAGTGGCCAACGTGCCAGGGTACTCTACTTATAGCGTGGCCCAGATGACTTTTAGCCTGCTGCTGGCCATCTGCCAGTGCGCCCAGCGGTACGACCGGGCAGTAAAGGCCGGATACTGGCAGCTGGGCATCCCGGCAGAGTACGGTCTGCTGCCGCAGGTGGAGCTGCTGGGCAAGACCTTTGGCATCTACGGCTACGGCAGCATCGGCCGCCAGACCGCCCGCATTGCAAGGGCCTTTGGCATGGAGGTTCTGGTGTGCACCCGCACGGTGCGCCCGGAGTACGCCGCCGATGGGGTGGAGTTCGTGGACTTTGACACCCTGCTTGCCCGCAGCGATGTGCTCAGCCTGCACTGCCCGGCCACCCCGGAAACCCGCGGGCTGGTCAGCCGGGAAGCCCTTGCAAAAATGAAGCCCGGCGCTATTTTGCTGAACACTGCCCGGGGCGCACTGGTGGACGAGGAGGCCGTAGCCGATGCGCTGGAAAGCGGCAAGCTTGCCTTTTACGGTGCAGATGCTTTTGCCACCGAGCCGCTGCCGCCCCAAAGCCGGTTGCGCAGTCTGCCGGGCGCGGTGCTCACCCCGCATATCGCATGGACCACCAAGGAAGCATTGCAGCGGCTGATGGATATCACCACCGGCAATCTGCGCAGCTTTCTGGCCGGGAAAGGCGAAAATATCGTCAACCCTTGATTTTGGCAGGGCACTGTACTATACTGTTCCATGATTTCAGGCTCTCCCGGCAAAAGAACTGCCGTAAAAATAACGTATGCACAAGAGCATCCGGCAGCCTTGCCGCTGCTCTGAAGGAGGTAAAAATGAGTTACGCCATCGTATTCAGCAGCAAAACCGGCAACACCGCACTGCTGGCACAGACCCTGCGGGAGCAGCTGCCGCAGACAGACTGCTGCTATTTCGGCGCACCGGATGCTGCCGCGCTGGCAGCAGACACCCTGTATGTGGGCTTCTGGACAGACAAGGGCAAGGCCGATACCGACACGCTGGATTTCTTGCAGCAGCTGCACGGCAAGCAGGTATTCCTGTTCGGCACTGCAGGCTTTGGCGGCAGTGCGCCCTACTTCGAAAAGATTCTTGCCGCCACCCGGAAGGCGCTGGACGGCAGCAACACCGTCATTGGCAGCTTTATGTGTCAGGGCAAAATGCCGGTGTCCGTCCGGCAGCGGTACGAGGCCATGAAGGCAAAGCCTTTGCACATCCCCAATCTGGATACCCTGATCGAAAACTTCGACAAGGCGCTCTCCCACCCGGATGCCGCAGATCTGGAACAGCTGAAACAGGCCGTAAAGTGAGAAAAAAGAGCGACCGCACATTGTTTTGTGCGGTCGCTCTTTCTGTATAAGCTATATAGGACAAACGCTAGTCAATGGTGGTTTTGGTGCGCCCGATGCCGATGACGGCGGTGGAGATCTTTTTCCAGCTGTCGCAGCCGCACACGCCGTCCACCCGCAGGCTGGTGCGCTTCTGGTAGCCGCGCAGAGCCTGCTCGGTGCGGGCACCAAAGATGCCGTCGATACGGCTGCCGGTCTGGTAGCCAAGGGTGGAAAGTGCGTCCTGCAAGATCATGACATAGCAGCCCCGGCTGCCCCGGCGCAGGGTGGGGTAACCGGCGGTGGTGCCGCTGCAGGCCGGGGTGCCATAGCGGCGGTCAAAGTGCACCCATGTGGGGGTCTGGCTCAGCGGTTCCACATAGCCCCATGCGCCGGTAGCGCGGGCGGCGTTGTAAATGGCGGTGCGCTGACGCTGGTCAAGGCTTTGCCCCACATCGAACGACACCCCGGCGTAGTGCTGGCTGCGGGTGCCGTGGCCGCCCTCCCAGATGCGGCGGAAGGCATACCCCACCGGGATGCCCTTGCCGTACTTGCGGCGGGTCAGGTTCCATGCCTCCATGGCGGCGATGGTCGTCCAGAGCACCGGGCTCCCCGATTTGCCCCGGAACTCCCGCAGTGTCAGGGTGCGCTCGGTGCTGTAAGGCATCGGGTCGTTTTCGTTCAGGCTGTTGTAGGTGTACACCTTGTTCTCATAGGCATCGTAGATCAGCAGCCGTGCCATCCGTCATCCCTCCTCGCATTCGCAGCTCTGGGCACGGAGCGCGGCCCAGGTCTCCTCGTTCACCGTGCCTGTTACCAGCAGGTCCGCCCGCTCCTGTGCCGCCCGGACCCCTTCTGTTTCCTTCGGGCCGAAGCGGAAGTTCTCGGTCACATAGTCCTCGCCGCAGGTCCGCATATAGCGTCCATTGAGCCACTGTTCGATCTGCCCCACATCCGGGCCAACGCTCCCCTCTTTCATGGCGCGGCCCGGGTAAACATCGGCCTGCCCGGCATCCCGGTCAGGGTTGGGGGAAACGGCGGCCAGCTGCAGGCTCAGGGCCTCCACCGCCGTCCAAGTCTCCGCATCCGCGACCCCGGTCTCGGGCAGATCCAGCAGGGCCTGCGCACTGCGGGTAGAGGCCTCCGTCTCGTCGGTATACCGGTCAGACAGGGGCGGACTTTCCACGCTGTCGAAATAGTAGGCAATGCGCTGCAAAAGGAGGTTGTAGTAGAGCACCGCGTCCCCTGTGGCCCCCACTGCCAGCGGTGTGCCCGGGTAAGGCAGGCGCTTCAGCGTGACCACCGGGCCGGACACCCGCAGGATGCTTGCTTTGCTGTAGAGAGAATTCCAGGTCGTGCGCCCTACTACACCGTCCACCGTCAGCTTCGCAAAGCGCTGGTAGGCCCGCACGGCGTTCTCGGTCGCCGCACCGAAGCTGCCGTCGATGGAAACAGCGGGGATGCTGCTCTCGTAGGCGCTCATCAGGTAGAGGTAGATCTGCAGCTCCCGCCCTGCCGTTCCGGTGCTGCCCCGGCGCAGAATGCCCGGATACTCGCCGGGGCGCAGGCTGGCTGTGAGCAGCCGGTTGGCGATATCGTTGTAGACCTCATACAGCTTGTTCCAGGTCGTGCGGCCCACCACGCCGTCACTGGTCAGGCCGAAGTAGCTTTGGAATCTCCGCACTGCCGCCGCCGTGCCTGCGCCGAATTTTCCGTCCACGGTCAGGGTGTTCAGACTGGGATACACCGTACGGGCGATCTTGAGCCAGAACTGCACCAGCCGGACGTTCTGCCCGCTGCTGCCCTGCCGCAGGGCCGTGCCCGGGTAAGCGTTGGGCCTGCCGTTGTCGGACTGGATGCTGCGGAACTGATTGTAGAGTTCTGTCCAGGTGGCGCGGCCCACCACACCGTCCACAGACAGGCCGTATCTTCGCTGGAAGGCCCGGACCGCACCGGCGGTGCCGCTGCCATACACGCCATCCACTGTCACGGAGGGGATGCTGCTCTCGTACTGGGCCAGAGTGTTCAACCAGAACTGCAGCTGCTCCACAGCGCTGCCGGAAGAGCCGACGCGCAGGACGGTGTCGCCCCAGGTGCCGTCCGAGAGGGTGCCGGCGGCTGTTTCTCCCTCGCTGGTCAGCTCTGCAAGGTCTTTCACCGAAACATAGATATAGCTGATCTTATACCAGGTCTGCCGCCCCACCACGCCGTCAGCGGTCAGGTTGAACTGCTTCTGGAATCTCTTCACGGTCTCGGTCATCCTGCTGCCAAAGATCCCGTCCACGGTCAGCAGGCCAAGAAAGGGGTAATCCTTGGTGATGCGGTTCAGCTGCCGCTGCAGGGTGAACACCGCCGTGCCCCGGTCTCCCTGCCGGAGAGGAGAGCCCGGATAGCTTCTGGGGATGGACTGGATGTTGCTGGTGCGGACGATCTCGATATCGCTGCCGTAGTAGTACTTGAGGATGCTCAGGGCATTGCGGCCCTGATTTGCCAGCGTGACCGTGCCCCACTGCTTGAGCCCCGGGCAGGTAACGGACTTTCCGTCACAGTATTCGGAGTAGTAGGGATTCACGGTGCCGGTCTTGCGGATGTAGGTGTTGAAGATATCATCCGTCAGCTTTACCATCACATCGAACACAGTGCGGCCATGGACGTAATACTGGTCGTAGCTGGTGGAGTTGGTGATATTGAAGGTGTAGCCCTTGCTGGGATACCACTCGGTGTAAATACGGTTGAGCGCCAGCGAGATCTGGCAGTGGATGTTCGCTTTCAACGCTTCAATGGGCCAAGTGGGGTAGACCTCGCTGGAAGCCACATTGGCGATATAATCCCGGAAGGACACCGTCACGTTCCGGGCCGAGGCGGCGGGCCTGCCCAGATGGACCGTAATATTTTTGGGTACGATGACACGGTCCAGCACCCGGCTGCCGGTACAGTGATTGGTGGGAGTCGGGCCGCTGCCGCCGTTCCCCGCAAACAGAGCGTGGGTGGGGATGATCACAGGCGGGTCGACAATGTCTTTTCCCTCCTCGGTGTCCGGGATCATCTCAGGCCGGGCCAGCGTGACCTGCCCGGCAAAGATCTGGATGCCCTGGATGCGGACGGTGCGGTAACCCGGCTTTCTGGCCGTCAGGCTGCACACGGCATAGGGCAGGGTCGTGGTGTTGTTCTCGTCCAGCGAGAGGGCGCAGGCCGGGGCACAGATGGCCACATCCTCGGCATTGCCCTCGGCATCGGTGATGCGGTGAGCCGTGAAGCCGCTGCCGGTGATCACAACAGTCACTCCCTCCACCGGAGCCGACTGCCGGGGCCGATAGGTCTGGATACGCAGGATGCCATTCATCATATAAAAAAACTCCTTTGCCGATCAGCTGATTCTCTTACAGCTTATTCCGCAAAGGAGCAGAGGGTGCATTTTTCAGTTGATGTAGCAGCGGTCCTGACCCACCAGCCAGTCCTCGCACAGGCGCTCGGCTTCTTCCACGCTGCGGCTCACACAGCGGAACAGCGCCCCGTTCAGCGAACAATAGGAGTAGCGGACTTTGGGCACACCGTTCGCATCCTTAAACTGTTCACAGCGTTCCTGCCCGGGCATCAGATAAAATGGTTCCATTTTCCACGCGCTCTCCTTATTTTTGTCATGTTATGGCATTCTGCGGCACCGCCGCGCAACACCTTGCCTATTGTATCACCATCCGGCGGCAAAGGCTATTCGCCGATTGGACAAAAAGAACCGTGATTCTTCGGCCATGATTGCCATTGACAAGGTATTTTTCGCATTCACCCTTACACGACCATGCACCACAGCGGTGTAGTGATGAGGGAGAGCACCGTGGAGACCGCCACGCACTTGCTGGCAAAGGCGGAATCCCCGCCGTACTTTTCCGCCAGAACGGCAGTCACGCCGCCCATGGGCATGGCGGCCAATACCACGGAAACACCGGTCACAAGGCTCTCCGCGCCGCAGAGCCTGCAGCCCAGCAGCACCGCAGCCGGGATAAGCCCCAGCCGGATGAGGCAGTAGAGGAAGCAGTCCTTATCCCAGAGTTTGCCCATCCGGCTGCTGCCGATGATGGCACCGATCAGGATCATGGAAACACCCATGTTGCAATTGCTCAGGCTCTTGACGGTGCGGCCCAAAAAGCCAGGCAGCGGCAGCTGAGAGGCCATCAGCACCATGCCCACCACGACCGCCAGGATGCAGGGGTGGGTGAATGTTTTTTGCAGCACAGCCCTGCGGTCTGCCCGCATCTCCTCTTTGGAAGCGGGCTTTTCGTCCTGCAGAAAGTAGCTCACGCCCACCGACCACATTGCCACACGCTGAGGGATGAGGTAGATGGAGCTGAGCAGCAGGCCGCTGCTGCCCCAGATGCCGTCCACCAGTGCGCTGCCCAGAAACGCACCGTTGGAGCAGACCGTGCCATACTGGTAAACGCTCCGCCTTGCAAAGGGCAGCCAGTTGTAGCCCAGGGCACACAGCACCACACAGCCGATCTGCAGCGCCAGCGAGATCACAAGGATCGACGCGCTGCTCTTCAGCACATCCCAGCTGAACTCCACCAGAAACGACTGGATGATGTTCGCAGGCAGGATGACATTGATGAGCAGGTCGGTCAGGCACTTGCGTCCCTGCGCATTGATGATGCCCTTGCGGGCCAGAAAAAAGCCAATGAGGGTCAGCAGCGCAAGCTGGCCCTGCAATGTCAGCAGACTTGAAATCTCAGCCATGATTCCTCCTGTATTTTGCACCAAAAAAGACTTCTTTGTTCAAAGTATAAGAAATCCGGCCGGGAAAAGCAAGGATTCTGATCAATTTTCAGCCCAGCGGCAGGTACACCACCGCTTTGGCACCGTGGGGGGTGTTCTGTCCGAACACTGCCCTGCCGCCATGGGCGGCGGCGATCTGCTGCACTACATACAAGCCAAGGATATGGGGCGCATTTTCGGCAGGCTCCGCAGCGTTCAGTGCCACCAGAACGGCAGCCGGATAGCCAATACCGTCATCTGCCACGGTCAGGCAGAAGCGCTCCCCTACCTGCCGGGTGTGCACGGTAATGTTCACCGGCTTTGGGTTATGCCGGACGCTGTTGTTCAGCAGATTTTCCAGCAGCCGTGCCAGCAGCGCCTCATCCACCGAAAGCACTGTCTGCTCTGCTGGTTCTTCCTGTTCCAGCGTGATCTCGCAGCGCTCTGCCAGTGGGCTTTCGCAGAACTGCGCCACCAGCTGCCGGAACAGCGGTCCTGTCCGGAGGTCTTTCCGGCGCAGGGGTTGGGCACCGTATTCCAGCTTACTGGTCAGGTTCAGGTCATCAATGAGGGTGCGCAGCTTTTCGCACTGGGTGCGGATGCCGGTCGCTTTCTGCCGGGAGCTGTCCGGCAAAAGTGCATCCTGTTCCAGCTGCTCCGCCCAGCCTAGGATCAGCGCCAGCGGGGTGCGCACGTCATGGCTGACCCCTGCGATCCACTGGGTGCGGGCGTTGTCCCGCCGGGAAAGCATCTCATTTTTGGCTTGCAGCTGCGCCCCGGTCTGGTTCAGCTTTTCTGCCAGTTCCCCGGCAAAACCGTCGGTAGGCAGCCGGACGGTCTGCCCCTGCGCCAGTGCATCCAGACCGTTTGCCACGGTCTCCAGCCGCTTTGCCCCCCGCCAGCTCAGCCAGAAGCAGAGAACCAGACCCAGCAGCAGCATTCCCAGCGCTGCTGCCGGGAGCACCCGCACCATGCTCAGGGCAAAGTCCGGTGAGCTGTAAATGCTGTACTTCCACAGGCTCCCCTTTGGCAGCCCGATGACGAACAGTCCGTAGGGTTCTGTCCAGCAGAACACCGGGTAATCCGCCAGATACCAGCGGGCAAATTTGGCGATATCGCCGGGAGTGTAGGCATGGTTCAGCTCCTGCGGCAGGCCGTAGCTCCAGCGGATGTTTCCCACATCGTCCAGCACCATCGCCCATTCGTAGCCGTTCATCCACTCCTGCGGGGTGCGTTCTGCCCCAAAGGCAAGCCCTTCGGCGGTCTCCACCATAGAATCCGCGATCTCGCTGGAGGAATACTCCCGCTGCGGCAAGCGGCAGCCCTCCTGCCAGCCCAGCCAGCCCAGCACCGCAACACCGGAAAACAACAGCAGCAGAACGATGCCCACCGCCGCCAGCACATACCGCCGGATCAGGCGCACAAAGGTTTTCATGCTCCTTCCTCCTTTGTCAGCTTATAGCCAATGCCCCGCACCGTCCGCAGAAACTGCGGCGCACCGGGTTCGGCTTCCAGCTTCTCCCGCAGATGCCGGATATGTACACCCAGACTGTTCTCGTAGCCATAGTAATCTGCGCCCCAGACCGCCGCACAAAGGGCATCGTAGGTAACGATGTGTCCCCGGTTCTCTGCCAATTTCCGCAGCAGCGCCAGCTCGGTAGCGGTCAGCGTCAGTGTTTTGCCCTCTGGCAGGGTAACAATGGCATCATTCAGGTCTACGCACCGCTCCCCCAGCTGCAAAGGTGCCGGTTTTGTACGGGACAGCTCTGCCCGGTACGCCCGCTGCAAAATATGCTGCACCCGCAGCAGCAGTTCCTGCATCAGAAAAGGCTTGGTCAGGTAGTCATCTGCGCCAAGACCCAGCCCGAACAGACGGTCGGCATCCGCATCCCGTGCGGAGAGGAACAATGCCGGGACATCCGCTTTTGCCCGCAGCGCCCGGAACAGCGAAAATCCATCCCCATCCGGCAGGTTGATATCCAGGATCATCAGCTCCGGCTGTTCCGCCGCAAAGCAGGCGCGGGCAGCGGCGCAGCTTTGGGCAGTTCTGATATGGCCATATCCTGCGCCCCGCAGCTGCTCACACAGCAGTGCCAGCAGCTCGGCGTTGTCATCCACAATGAGAAGCTTTGCATCATAAATGGTATCCATAAGGGCAGTTCTCCTTTCCCGCCTTTACTATACCACACTTTTTGCGCCGCAGCGGAAAACGCCTGCAAATTTAAGGGTAAATTAAGCTGGCCTTCCGGTCAGTTTAAGGCAGCGGGTGTATTCTGGCATCGTTCCGAAATCCATGAATGCGAAAGGAGACCATTTATGAAACCTGTGATTGAGACCCATGCCCTTTGCAAAAGCTACCATGGCCGTCCGGTGGTGGATCATTTGAACCTGACTGTCCCGGAGGGCTGTGTTTACGGCTTTTTAGGCCCCAACGGTGCGGGCAAATCCACCACCATGAAGATGCTGCTGGGGCTTGTACACCCCACCGGCGGCAGCGTGGAGCTGCTGGGGCACACCCTGAACGAAGCAAACCGCATTGCCCTGCTGCGACAGACCGGCAGTCTGATCGAATCACCGTCCGGCTATCTCCACCTGACGGCGCGGGAGAATCTGGCCATCGTGGCCGACCTGAAAGCGCTGGAAAAGGAAACGGACGGCATGCTGGCGGAGATTCTTGGAGGGATTCAGGGATGAAGGGGTATGCAAAGTATGTGGAAGTGGAAAGCCGATGGGCTAAATATATACCGGAAAGCTGGACATTTTCCAATATCGCGGAAGTGTTTATTGAACGCAAAGAGAATAATAATCCTATCAAAACGATGGACATTCTCTCTTTGACCAATACTCGTGGTGTTATCCCATACAAAGAAAAAGGAAACATCGGAAACAAGGCTAAGGAGGATCTTACTGGTTATCGGCTTGCATATCCGGGAGATATTGTGTTCAACAGTATGAATGCGGTCATCGGTTCAGTCGGATTGTCAAAGTACTTCGGTGCAGTTAGTCCCGTGTACTATATGCTTTATTTGCGCGATACAGCAAAAAATAACATCCGTTTCTTTGACTATGTATTTCAAGATAGAGTGTTCCAGAGCGGATTAAACGGTCTTGGCAATGGTATTCTTGAGATAAGAATGCGTATACCAATGTCAAAACTGAAATACGTTGGTGTTCCGGTTCCACCCCGCACCGAGCAAGACCAAATTGTGCGCTACCTCGACTGGCAGGTGTCGAAAATCAATCGGCTCATTGCGGCGAAGAGGAAGGAAATCGATGCCATTCACGACATGGAACGCCTTTATATTGACCATGTTTTTTCAGAAATTGCAAATCAAAAGACTATTCGATTGAAGTATTTGGTAGAACAGTTTGTTGATTGTCCACACGAGACTCCTGAGTATTGTAAAGACGGGGATTATTGCGTTATTAGGACTGCAGATCAAGATTATGGCTATCTTCGATCAGAAACCCTAATGTATCGATTGACTGAAAGCGAGTATACAAACCGTATTCGCAGAGCACCTCTAAACGCTGGCGATATCGTGTATGGTCGCGAAGGTGAACGTTGGGGATTAGCTTGTGTCATCCCAGAAGCTGAAAAGTTCTGTCTGGGTCAACGCATCATGCAATTTGTTTGTAACAAACAGATGGTTACTCCTGAATACGTTATGTGGGCATTGAATAGCAGTTATGTCCGGAATCAGGGGATTCTTGATACAATGGGAAGCACATCTCCTCATGTCAATATATCGACGATTATTAATTTCAGAATACCGTATACTTCTCGAGAACATCAACATACACTTGTATCCAAAATTGAATGCACTATGCAGAAGTATCGTCAACTGTGCGAAAGAATCGAAAATGAAATTCAATTGCTTCATGATCTCCGCACCCGTCTGATCTCCGATGTCGTCACCGGGCAGGTGGACGTGCGGGGCATTGAGGTGCCGGAGTACGAATTGGTTGACAATGTAGTAGCTGAATCAGAGGCTGAAGAACTGGAGGTGGAATAATGGGTGCTCTTAACATCTATAAAGTCGATGAAAACAAGTGTCAGGAATTGGTACAGGCTCTGAATGCGCAAATGCAGTCTCTGGATTCGCTGACCATCAATCGACAAATCAACGATGAAGAAGTAGCCTTCGGGTTTACACTGTATTACGCTCGCAAGGAGGACCCCAACCAGCTTTCTTGGAATTGGCTTCTGAGAGCCTTCAATCAGGATGAGGTAGAAACCATTTCTTCTCCGAAAGCTGTGCTGCTTTTGGAAATAGATGGTGAGGTATCATACGCTGTTACGTTCGGCCATTCGTTCTTTCTGGTGGATAAATTCTGCGACAGGGAATTTGGATTCCGATTTGCACGAAAAACCGATTTCCGCGAGATTAAGACCAGCACACTAACAGCCCCAAGCTCTCATCGTAACAAAACGGTAAATACCTATATTAACTATAATGAGCTGGACTTTGACAGCGGA
>ERZ779890.4461-NODE-4461-length-11650-cov-2.518672_pt1 | contig 11650 bp, 8 predicted proteins | sample MGYA00511553_ERZ779890 | MGnify/ENA primary metagenome ERZ779890 (study PRJEB29588, sample SAMEA2152064) | human gut metagenome | biome: human gut; feature: human-associated habitat; material: faeces | place: Denmark | collected 2008/2010 ...
GTAGAGAGTATTGAAGGCTTATCTCCGGCGATTTCCATTGACCAGAAATCTACGAACCGCAATCCGCGTTCAACGGTCGGTACGGTGACGGAAATTTACGATTATTTCCGACTGCTGTATGCAAGAGTCGGCATTCCGCATTGTCCGAAGTGTGGCAGGGAGATTAAGAAACAGACGGTTGACCAGATGGTAGATGTGATTATGCAGCTGCCGGAGCGGACGAAAATCCAGCTTCTGGCGCCGGTTGTCCGCGGACGAAAAGGTGAACATGTCAAGTTGTTTGAACAGGCTAAAAAGAGCGGTTATGTCCGTGTAATTGCAGACGGCAATATGTATGAACTGACCGATGAGATTAAGCTGGAAAAGAATAAAAAGCACAATATTGAAATTGTAGTGGACCGCTTATCCGTGCGGGAAGGAATCCAGAAGCGTCTGACCGATTCGATTGAAACTACACTGAAACTGGCAGATGGCCTGATGACAGTGGATGTCATTGACGGTGAGCCGATGCATTTCAGCCAGAGCTTTGCCTGCCCGGATTGTGAAATCAGTATTGAAGAAATCGAACCGAGAAGCTTCTCGTTTAACAATCCGTTCGGTGCGTGTCCGGAGTGTTTCGGACTGGGCTATAAAATGGAATTTGATGTCGGACTGATGATACCGGATGAGCGGTTAAGCATTGATGAAGGTGCGATTGTGGCAATGGGCTGGCAGTCGGTGACGGACGAGGGCAGTTTTACAAGAGCGATTATGAAAGCACTTGCGGAAGAATATCATTTCAGCCTTTCTACACCGTTTCAGGATTATCCGCAGGAAATCCGCGATATTATTATTCACGGAACAAACGGACATTCCGTAAAGGTGCATTACCGCGGACAGCGCGGCGAAGGTGTGTACGATATAGCATTTGAGGGCTTAATCCGCAATATGCAGAAGCGTTACCGTGAAACCGGTTCGGATACAATGAAACAGCAGTATGAAGAATTTATGCAGATTACACCGTGTAAGGCATGTAAGGGTCAGCGTTTAAAGCCGTCTTCCCTTGCCGTGACTGTTGCGGATAAAAATATTTATGAGATTACCAATCTTTCGATTGTTAAATTGCAGGAGTTTTTACAGAATATGCAGCTTTCGGAAAGACAGCTTGCAATCGGCAGTCAGATTTTAAAGGAAATTAAAGCACGAATCCAGTTCTTAATGGATGTCGGACTGGATTATCTGGCGCTGTCCCGTGCAACAGCGACCCTGTCGGGTGGAGAAGCGCAGAGAATCAAGCTTGCGACTGAACTCAGCAAACGCAGTACCGGTCGTACCATTTATATTCTGGATGAGCCGACGACAGGACTTCATTTTGCGGATGTTCATAAGCTTGTTGAGATCCTGCAGCGCCTGACAGAGGGCGGCAATACAGTTGTAGTCATCGAGCATAATCTGGACGTGATCAAAACTGCAGATTATATCATAGATATGGGACCGGAAGGCGGTGAACGTGGAGGTACTGTTATTGCAACAGGTACACCGGAAGAAATTGCTGTCTGCCCGGATTCCTATACAGGCCAGTATGTGGCAAAATATTTAAAGTAAACGGCCGGTTATTGTGCGTGTTAATATCCGCAGGTGTTTTGTTATGAATAAGGGACTTTTCAATTGCTGAAAAGTTGTTTATAATAAGCGTGATTATATGTATAACGAAAGAATATCAGATTTTTACAGGAAGCATATGGAAGGGAGATCTTATGCCTGCAAATGATATAGGAATAGATCTGGGAACGACAAACAGTCTGGTATATTCTACGGGCAGAGGCCTTGTTTTGAGCGAACCATCTGTAGTAGTATATGATAAAGATACAGAGAAGATCAAAGCAATTGGTGAAGAAGCCCGGCAGATGGCTGGGCATGTTACTTCCAATATGGAAGTAATCTGTCCGATTCATCAGGGAATGATCATAGATTTTGTCGTTATGGAAAAAATGTTGAAATATTTTATCGCCAAGGCAATGGGGCGGCGGGCGTTCCGCAAACCACGGATCAGCGTGTGTGTGCCGAGTGGTATCACGGAGATCGAACGTAAGGCAGTGGAAGAAGCAACTTATCAGGCAGGAGCGAGAGAAGTGTTTCTGGTTGAAGAACCAATCGCTGCTGCAATCGGTGCCGGTGTGGATATTACCAAGCCTTTTGGCAATCTGATCGTGGATATTGGTGGCGGCACAACGGATATTGCTGTTATTTCGATTGGCGGTGTTGTTGTGTCATCAACGATCAAGGTTGCGGGAGATGCGTTTGACCAGGCAATCATGAGTTATATACGAAAGACGCACAGCTTGTTTATCGGATCGGATACTGCAGAAGCAATCAAAATCGGCACAGCTATCGAAGAGGCGAATCCACAGGTGATGGAAGTAAAAGGACGAAATGTACTTACAGGACTTCCGAAAAAAGTAAAACTGACTTCCGAAGAAATCCGTGTGGCACTGAAAGATGCGACAGGACAGATCGTAGAAGCAGTCCATGGAGTGCTGGAAAAGACACCGCCGGAACTGGCCGCTGATATTGTGGACAGAGGAATTGTCCTGGCGGGCGGAGGAGCACTGCTTCGGGGAATGGATGCACTGATCGAGCAGAGGACAGGGGTAAATACTCTGACTGTTCAGAATGCGATGCATGTGGTAGCTGTTGGAACCGGCAAATATGCAGAGATAATGAGCCGTATGGAATCTTAATAACTGCAGACAGGAGCCAGGAATATTTATGATAGATCATAGATATCCTGGTTTTGCTGTTATAAGGCTGAAAAACAGTAGCAATTTTGGGGCCGGAAGAAAGAGGAAGAAATGAGCGAGAGCATTACAGGATATATTGATCATATTATTTTTCGAAATGAAGATAATGGATATACGGTTATGGTATTAAAAGGGGTCAGCGAGGAAGATGAGCTGACCTGCGTTGGAAGTTTTCCGGTGGTCACACAGGGAGCATCTGTAGAACTGGAGGGGAATTTTACACAGCATCCGGTTTATGGAAAGCAGTTTCAGGCAGTGCGGCTGACTGAAAAAATGCCGGAAGATGCACTGGCTATGGAAAGATACCTCGGTTCGGGTGCGATTAAAGGAATTGGCGCGGCACTGGCGGGAAGGATCGTACGTCATTTTGGAGATGATACGTTTCAGATAGTAGAAAATGAGCCTGAAAGACTGTCTGAAGTTAAGGGAATCAGTGAAAAAAAGGCAAGAGAGATTGCCATGCAGATCGCGGAAAAGTCCGATATGCGGAAGGCAATGATGTTTTTGCAGAAATATGGGATTTCACTGAAACTTGGTGCCAAAATCTACCAGAAGTATGGAGACTCTGTTTACAGTGTTTTGCAGGAAAACCCGTATAGACTTGCAGATGATATCAGTGGTGTGGGATTCAAAATTGCAGATGAGATTGCCTATCGCATTGGAATTCATACAGATTCAGATTACAGAATAAAAAGTGGAATGGTATATACTCTTCTGCAGGCAACCGGGGAGGGACATGTATATCTTCCGAAAGACGAGCTCTTTCAGCGTGCAGCAGAACTGCTCGGTGTAGATTCTTCTTATATGGAGAAGCATCTGGTCGATCTGGCGATGGACCGTAAGATCGTTCAGAAGGAACAAGGAGATCAGATACTGATCTATCCGGCTCAATATTATTATCTGGAGTTAAATACGGCAAGAATGCTTCGGGAACTTGATATTTTCTGCCCGGAAGATGAGAAAATAGTGGAACGAAGAATTGTCCAGATAGAGAAAGAAACGGGAACGGTTTTGGATGAAATGCAGAAAAAAGCAGTGCAGGAAGCTGCCGGGCATGGCCTGCTTATTCTCACCGGCGGTCCCGGTACCGGAAAAACAACGACAATCAATGCGATCATCCGATATTTTGAGGGCGAAGGTGCAGAGATCAGGCTGGCGGCTCCAACCGGAAGGGCAGCGAAACGTATGACAGAGGCTACCGGCTATGAGGCACAGACGATCCATCGTCTTCTCGAACTTTCGGGAATGCCAGAAGATGACAGAGAAGGCCAACCCATTCATTTTGAACGAAATGCAGAAAATCCTCTGGAAACGGATGTCATTATCATTGATGAGATGTCGATGGTGGATATACATCTCATCCATTCGCTTCTTATGGCAGTTACGGCAGGAACGAGACTGATCCTGGTAGGAGATGAAAATCAGCTTCCAAGTGTGGGACCGGGAAATGTGCTTCGCGATATTATCCGAAGTGGACAGTTTCCGGTAGTTGAACTGAAGAAAATCTTCCGACAGGCATCAGAGAGTGACATTGTTGTGAATGCACATAAGATCAATAAAGGTGAGCAGGTGGAAATCAATAACAAGAGCCGGGATTTCTTTTTTCTCAAAAGATACGATGCGGATATCATCATTCGCGTAGTGATTGCACTGATTCAGGAAAAACTTCCCAAATATGTGGAAGCAAAACCGTTTGAAATCCAGGTTCTGACACCAATGCGAAAAGGACTTCTCGGTGTGGAACGTCTGAATCAGATCCTGCAGAGATACCTGAATCCGCCGGACGCTTCCAAGAAAGAGAAAGAAATAGGACAGGGACTTTTCCGTGAGGGTGATAAGGTCATGCAGGTTCGCAATAATTATCAGCTGGAATGGGAAATCCGCGGAAGATATGGAATACCGATCGAAAAAGGTGTTGGAGTTTTTAATGGGGACACCGGCATCATCAAAACAATCAATGAATTTGCAGAAACAGCAGAAGTTGAGTTTGAAGATGGCCGATGGGCGGAATATTCATTTAAACAGCTGGATGAACTGGAACTTGCTTATGCAGTAACCATACATAAATCACAGGGATCAGAATATCCGGCAGTGATCATTCCACTGCTTTCCGGTCCGAGAATGCTGATGAACAGAAATCTTCTTTATACAGCAGTAACACGTGCGAGAAAATGCGTTACTGTTGTGGGAAGTGAGGAGACTTTCCGTGATATGATCCGAAATGAGAAGCAGCAGAGAAGATACAGCTCGCTGGATCAGCGCATTCAGGAAACCGAATAAATCTCTGCAAAAGAACTCGATAACAGGAAAAGAGAGCATATCATCGGGGAGAAAGGCTTTCTTTGAAAAAAATAAAAGAAAAATGTCTGGATGTACTGTACCCTCCCAGATGTCCTGCATGCGGCGGTATTCTGGAGGATAAACAAAGAAGTATCTGTCTGCAGTGCGAATCGATTTTTCACCCTGTTTCAGAATATTATTGCATGAAATGTGGAAAACCGGTGAAGATGGAAGAAGAGTACTGTGTGGCCTGCAGGGAAGGCGGCCATTATTTCACAGAGGGAAGAAGCATTTTTCCTTATGGAGAGATCTGGCGGCAGTCACTGATCAGATTTAAATATTATGGATGCCGGGAATACGGTGATTTTTATGCAAAAGCCATGAGCGTGTACGGCAGGAGATATCTGGAGAGATGGAAACCGCAGCTCATCGTACCGGTACCGCTACATCCTGCAAAGAAACGTATGAGAGGTTTTAACCAGGCTGCATATCTGGCAGAGAGACTGAGCTGTTATACCGGGATCCCATGGACAGACAGTCTGGTGCTCAAGATTCGAAATACAAGATCCCAGAAGAAACTGGATGCTTTACAGAGAAGAAATAATCTGCGAAAAGCATATGAAGTTACACATAAATTGGATGATATTTCCATATTGGTGGTTGATGATGTATACACCACAGGGAGTACTATGGATGCTATGGCGATATGTCTTACAGAGGCCGGTGCACAGGCTGTTTATTTCCTCACAGTGTGCGCGGGAAGGCAGTGAAAGAGCCAAAAAATGCTTTTCATAGGTAGTGATCTATGCTACAATAAATTTGATTGCAGTGAAAGCGGTTTGATGCATAAAAAATAAAACCGGATTATATATATCAGGAATTTTTCTGATAAGAAAGCTTATGAGGAGTAATTTATGGTAAATGAAGAAAAGGTGAAGATCATGAACCGGTTGGCCATGTATGAGCATGGCGAGGGCAGAAAGTATCTTCCGGTGAGCAGATTTTACCGGAGCGACTATATTGGACTTGCACTGATCAAGAACTTTTTTCTGGTGACTATCGGCTATGTGCTGGGACTTGCCGGAGTAGCAGCATATTTCAGTGAATATCTTATGGATAATGTGAATAAGATTGATCTGGTGGCTGTGGGAGTTTATATTGTAGTCGGGTATTTGATCATACTTATCGTGTATTCAGTACTGACCTACATTCAGTATTCTGTGAAGTACAGCAGGGCGAAGAAGAGTGTCCGGGAATATTATCAGGATCTTACCAGACTGGAAAAAATCTACGGACGGGAAGAGATGAGGACACCTATCCGGAGAAATGCAGGAGGAAATAGGAAATGACAGCTTTACTCGAGATCAAACAGAATATAAAGAAATTTTACGGACAATATGAAATATATATACTGCCAGTTTTGAAATTCCTGCTGGCATTTGTTTATTTCCTCTGGATCAACAGCAATATGGGATATATGAAGCAGCTGGATAACATTTTTGTGATTTTGATCCTGGCACTGGTATGCTCCATTCTTCCGGTATCTGTGATGATGTTTGTCGGATTTGCACTGATGATCGGACATTGCTATGCAGTAGGTGTGGAAACCGCCGGATTTATGCTGATTCTGATTCTTTTTATGCTGATCCTGTTTCTGAGATTCAGCAGTTCACAGAATCTGGCCATGATCCTGACACCTCTTTCTTTTGGATTCAGCGTACCGACGCTTCTTCCTATCGGAGCAGGACTGTTAGGCAGTGCACTATCTTCCCTTCCGGCTGGATGCGGCGTTGTGATTTATTATTTTATCCGTTTTGTTCATGCACAGTCAGCAGCATTAAGTGATCCGGATACTGAGATTGCGGGGAAGATCAAGCTTCTGTCTGACGGACTTATACAGAACTGGGCTATGTGGATCACAGTGATCGCATTTGTGGTGGTAGTTCTTCTTGTGAATCTTCTGAGAACCCGATCCTTTGATTATGCATGGAGAATTGCTGTTATTGTTGGCGGCGTAAGTTATATTCTGGTTATTCTTGCCGGAGATTTCTGCTTTGATGTGACAGTATCCATGATACCGATGATCATTTCCACAGCAGTTTCTGTATTGATCGGTTTTGTGCTGGAGTTTTTTGTATTTGGAGGAGACTACAGCAGAACAGAACGTCTGGAATATGAAGATGATGAATATTACTACTATGTGAAAGCTGTGCCGAAAGCAGTAGTTGCAACTTCTGAGAGAAGTATCAAGAAGATCAATGCAGAGCCGATACGTGAAGAAAAAAAGAAAGATAATACAGCTGTTTCATACAAAACAAAAACAGCTCAGAATAAAAAAGAATCGCTTCCTGAAGAAAGAACTGAAATACTGGCACAGATGCCGAAAGATGTTTTTGAAAGTAAAGTAAACGAAACTCCGAAAGAAGTAGATAAGATAGATTTTGAAAAGCAGCTGGAAGAGTCCCTGAAAGATCTCTGAAAGCTGAGAAAAACAGATAAATAAGGATCAGGATGAAAGGAGGAGACTATGCAGAATATTCTGGCGATTCTTGGCGGATATATCGGAAAGATCACATTGCCTGGAATTGGCGTGATAGACATTATTGAAATTGGATTGATTTCCTTTTTTGTATATCAGTTTATGGCCTGGATCAAGTTTACACGGGCTTATACACTCCTGAAAGGTATTCTGGTAGTCCTTGCATTTATCCTTGTAGCCTATATATTTAAGATGAATACGATCCTGTGGATATTCCGAAATCTGGCCAATGTCCTTGTGATCGGTGTGATCGTAATTTTTCAGCCTGAGCTGCGGCGTGCACTGGAACAGCTTGGACAGAAGAAGATCGTTTCCACGATCATTCCATTTGATTCCGGAAGGGAAGTGCAGGAGCGTTTTAATGACAAAACCATAAACGAACTGGTTAAGGCATGTTTTGATATGGGTGAGGTGAAAACCGGAGCTTTGATCGTTATTGAGGAAGAGATCCGTCTGGACGAATATGTTCGTACAGGTATCAATATTGACGGTATCCTTACCAGTCAGCTTCTGATTAATATTTTTGAACATAATACACCTCTTCATGATGGTGCAGTGATCGTCCGGGGAAACCGTGTTGTTGCTGCGACCTGTTACCTTCCGCTCTCTGACAATATGGAACTGAGCAAACAGCTGGGAACCAGGCACAGAGCAGGTGTGGGAATCAGTGAGGCGACAGATTCTCTTACGATCATTGTTTCAGAGGAGACAGGACAGGTTTCAGTTGCAGAGGGGGGAGAACTTTCCAGAGGCCTTAACAGCAAACAGCTGCGGGAAATACTTGTTTCTGCCCAGAATAAAAAGGTAGTTGATAACAGCAAACTGAGAAATCTGCTGAAAGGGAGAGTGAAACATGAAGAAAAATCTGACTAAGAATATCCCTTTGAAGATCATGTCAGTTGTAGTGGGAGTTCTGGTCTGGCTGATTGTGGTAAATGTGGATAATCCCATTGTTACGAAAGGATTTGTAATTACAGATGTGCAGATCATCAATGAAGCATATGTGGATCAGCTTGGAGAGATGGTAATGCAGGACGACAGTGAGAATTCTGTGCGTGTTTATATCACAGGAGAAAGAAAGAACGTGAACCGTCTTACTTCAAGTGATATTAAAGCAGTTGCAGATCTGCAGCAGGCAGAGTCTACAGACACAGATCCGGTAATGATCCCTGTTACCGCAACCTGTGCAGGAATCCTTCCGGAGAATATTCGGGTAGTACCGCAGAATTTAAGTGTTCACCTTGAGAAAAAAGTCACCAAGGAATTTGCTATTAATGTAAGCAGCGGTGACAGTAAGGCTGCACAGGGAATGGAAATCGCATCTCTTACTGCAAATCCGGAAAAAGTCAGAATTACAGGACCGGAATCTCTGGTTGGTAAAATAGACAGTGTGAGCGTAGATGTAAGCTCAAGGGTTGATGGAATCGCTCAGGATACTACCATATCCGATGCGGAGCTGACGATTACAGATAAGAATCAGGATACACTTTCATCTAATTCCATGAGTTATCTGAAATTTGATAATAACGGAAAAGTTAATGTTACAGCCAAACTTTGGAAAGTACGTTCAGATATACGTGTCAGTGCCGGATATATTGGTGAACCGGCAGAAGGATATGTTGTGGACAGTGTTACAACTGTTCCGGAGACATTCAGCGTTGCTGGAAGTGACGAAGCACTGAATAATCTGAAACTTCAGGGAAATACCATTTATCTGGATAATGAGAATGTGGATATTTCCGGAAAAAGCAATGATGTAGAGAAAAAAGTGAATCTGGCAGAGCTTTTGCCGGATGGATTGAAGCTGACATCAGGATCCAGTTCAGATTTGTGGATTACGGTTAATATCCTGCCGGAAGGCAGTAAAATATACAGTTTCCCGACTGAGGATATTAAAGTTAAGGGATTGCCGGATGATTTGCAAATGGCCTTTGAAGTGGCTGATATAGAACTTAAAGTTCAGGCAGACGATGGCAATCTGTCGCAGTTTGATCTGAGGGCTGTGGATGCGTCTTTATCCATGGATGATTGGGAAGAAGGCAGCTATGAGGTGCCGATTAATATCAGTCTTCCAAACGGCTATAAACTTCTGGAGGATGTAACTGCTGAGATTAAGGTTTCCAAGGTTTCCAATGCGGACACCGGAAACAGTACCAAATAATAAGGATGAGGAACAGTATAGGAGAACAGCGGTAATGTTAAGTTGTAAGGTAACGGTCAGGAACCCGTCAGGACTTCATCTCCGCCCCGCAGGACTTTTGTGCGGTGAGGCAATCAAATATAAGTCTTCAGTGACATTTCAGTATGACGGAGGTACAGCGAATGCCAAGAGTGTACTAAGTGTTCTGGGAGCCTGTGTAAAAAGCGGAGATGAGATCACACTGATCTGCGATGGTGAGGATGAGCAGGAGGCAATTGATGCTCTTGCGGCTCTTATCAGGAGTGGATTGGGCGAATAACCGTAACAAAATATCAACCATTTATGGCGGCACAAGCAGGAGGAATTATTGTGAAAAGAAGAATTGTGGCAGTAGTGCTCAGCCTTGCATTATGTATGGGCGGAACACTGGAGGCCGGGGCAGCTGCATTAGGCACTCCGGAAGTTCAGGCTGTGGTTGAGACTGAGTCAGGATCAGCCGGGGACAGTTTCAGTGATGAGTCAGAACAGCAGCCTCAGCCTGATGAGACACCAGGAGAGAGTACAGGGATTGAGGTAATGCCGGAAATTACGGAAACACCGGATGTTACTGAAACTCCAGACAGTACTGTGACACCGGAAGTCACTGAGACACCAGATATCACAGAAATACCAGAAATTACTGAGACACCGGATGCTGATCAGGCAGATGATTTTAATGCAGGGGATGCAGAGGAATTGCAGATCACATCAGCAGATGGAGAAGATCAGAAGGATGTAGACAATGGAAATACAGATGTTGCTTCCAGCACAGGAGCAGAGCTCGTAAATGGAATTGTTGAAGCTACAGTTAGTGACTGGACATCTGATGATCTGGGTTACAGGCTTCGTAAGAAGAAAGTATCTGATGACATGGTTCCGGAGGGAAAAACTTCAACAGATAGTACAGAAGCACAGCAGGCTGCAGAAACAGAAATTGAGGATGTGACAGAGAATTCTGTTGCAGAAACAGAGGTTTCCGAGGGAGATGCTGCACAGACAGGAGATGCTGCACAGGATAATGACGCCAGTGCAGCAGACGCGGGATCTGTTGAGGATAATTACTTTACAGCACAGGACGGTCTTCTTCAGATTAGGACTAATGGACATACAGGATATTATCTCTTTAATGAAGACGGATATCTGGTGACAGGTCGTATGACACGCAAACCGGGAACAGCCGGATACACAGGAACACAGACAGTAGAATGGTACTTCATGGAGAGTAGCAAGGCGACTCTGTATTCTGACAGCAAGGACAAGGCTATTACACCATGGACATCCAATATGGGACAGCAACAGAAGAAATACTGGCTGTGGACAGGAAGTACATTCCGCTATTATGCAGATAAAACAGGAAATTTCAAATCTGTAACAGATCTCAAGAAGATAGGCAAACTTCAGAAAATTGGCAGCGATTATTATACATTAGATAAAAATGGTAAGCCATACACAGGAATTAAGAAGCTGAAAGCAGGATCTGAGACTTTTGAATATTATTTCCAGCCAACTAAGGGTACGGATGGTATCCCTGGAAAACTTTTTCATAATGGATGGATGTACTATAAGAACAGTAAGGGCGTAAAACGTTTCATTTACTGCAGCCCGAAGACAGCCACGATCGGCCAGGTCATGAAACATGGAATATATGTATCCAAGGTAATGTCCAAGACAAATACATTCCTTTTAAGTGCTGACGGATATGTCCTGAAGAGTACTATGGCGAAAGCACAGGATAATGCTTATTATATTACAGACTCCAAAAAAGGTCATGTCATCAAGAATAAACTTGTTAAATACAAGGGCTACAGATATTATTTCGGCAGCAACGGAAAGAGATATATCCGCATCTCGCTTTGCTGCAAGGACGGCAAA
>ERZ779890.4466-NODE-4466-length-11637-cov-2.302020_pt1 | contig 11637 bp, 11 predicted proteins | sample MGYA00511553_ERZ779890 | MGnify/ENA primary metagenome ERZ779890 (study PRJEB29588, sample SAMEA2152064) | human gut metagenome | biome: human gut; feature: human-associated habitat; material: faeces | place: Denmark | collected 2008/2010 ...
CTGCCCGCAGTAGTAGAAGAATACATGGGCGAACCTCTTGGTTCTTCTGCACTTCAGCGGATTGCCTATTTTTACGACACCTTAAAACTGCCCGCAGACCTGATTGAATATCTGGTCGGCTACTGCGTACAAAAGGGTCATAAGAGTATGCGCTATATTGAAAAAATTGCTGCCAGCTGGGCAGAAGCCGGAATTACTTCCGTCAAACAGGCAAAGCTTGAAACAGCAAACCACAATATGACCATTTACTCCGTGATGAATGCTTTTGGCATCGGAAGCCGCGACCCCGGACAGCGGGAACGGGAGTTTATCACCAAATGGACGGACACGTACTGCTTTGATGCCGATATGATTATTGAAGCCTGCAACCGCACTTTAAAGGCAACGCATCAGCCGAGTTTTGAATACGCAGACTCTATCCTTACCAAGTGGAATAAGGCAAATGTAAAAACACCCGAAGATATCCGCAAATCAGATGCTGAATATGAACTGCTGCGCAATCAGAAAAAAGCATCCAATGCAGCTTCTGCTCCCGGCACGAATAACAACCGTTTTCACAATTTTCACCAGCGTGATACCGACATTGACAGCTTAGAGAGCGCTTTAATCAGCAATAACAGCTAGAAAGGACAAGGTTATGGCACTTACCAATTCCCAACATGATGCAATTATGCGGACTTACGATGCGATCCGCACCGAAAACCGACATATCCAGAATGAACGGTATGCGCAGGTGACTGCCGCATGTCCTGAAATTGCCCAAATCGAAGACGATATTATCGGGCTTTCCATGCAGGCGGCGGCAGAAATGTTAAAAAATCCGGATTACAAGACCGCCTACCGGAAAAAGCTTTCAGAACTTGCAGACCGTAAAGCCGCCTGTCTTGCCGCTCTTGGCAGACCTGCAGACTATTTAGAACCTGTCTATACCTGTCCGAAATGCAAGGATACCGGCTATATCGGTCAGCATAAATGTGCCTGCTTCACCAAAAAAGCCATTGAGCTGGTATATCACGATTCTAATTTAAAAAATATCATCACGACGGAAAATTTTGATACCTTTTCCTATGAATGGTATGATAAAAAAACGCCGATTCCGTCCATTGGACTGACACCCTATAATAATATGCAGAATATTGTGTCCATATGCCACCGCTTTGTGGATGAATTTGACACCACCTATGATAATCTGCTGCTTTTTGGCGATACCGGTGTTGGAAAGACTTTTTTAACCAACTGCATTGCAAAGGAACTGCTTGATTCTTCGCACAGTGTCATTTACCTGACTGCCGTGGAATTGTTCCAGTGCTTTGAACAGCAGGATTTTAACAAGCCGGATACATCTGATACGGCAATTGACAGCAGCTACATTTTAGACTGTGATCTGCTCATTATTGATGACCTCGGCACGGAATTTGCCAACAGCTACACCAGTTCCCGCCTGTTTTACTGTATCAATGAACGGATTCTCAGAAGAAAAAGCGTGGTTATCTCAACCAACCTTTCGCTCTCAGATATCCGCAACATGTATTCGGAGCGAATTTTTTCGCGCCTCACCAGTGCTTATAAGCTGTTAAAGCTTGCGGGTGCCGATATCCGTCTTTTGAAAAAAACAGGGCAAAAACCTTAGGAAATCATTGACTTATCGGCAAAGAATGATTATATTTTATATTGTGTTAAATACAAATTTGTATCGTATTATACTAATGGAGGATTTTAATTATGCCACGAGACGAACGTCACACACAAACTATTCCATATGGTACCTTAGGTATCGTTCCTTTAGCCAGCTGCTCAGAATTAGGCAAAAAGGTAAATAATTATCTTGTTGACTGGAGAGAACAGCGCGACCACGAAGATGAATCTACACTCGCTTTCAGCGGATATAAAAGAGATTCTTATATCGTAAGTGCAAGCACCCCTCGTTTTGGTTCCGGTGAAGGAAAGGGTGTTTTAAACGATTCCGTACGTGGATATGATTTATATATCATGGTTGACGTATGTAATTACAGCCTTGAATATTCTTTATGCGGTTATAAGAACCATATGTCACCGGATGACCACTATGCAGATTTAAAGCGTGTTATCGCTGCTGCCGGTGGTAAAGCACGCAGAATTACCGTTATTATGCCATTCCTGTATGAAAGCAGACAGCATAAACGTTCAGGACGTGAATCCTTAGACTGCGCACTTGCATTAAAGGAACTCACAGATATGGGTGTGGATAACATCATTACATTTGATGCACATGACCCGCGTGTACAGAACGCAATTCCGTTAAAGGGATTTGAATCCGTTTCTGCTACGTATCAGTTTATTAAATATCTTTTACTGGGTGTTGACGATTTACACATCGACAGCGACCATATGATGGTTATCAGCCCGGATGAAGGCGGTATGGGACGTGCTGTTTACTTTGCAAACGTCCTCGGTCTGGATATGGGTATGTTCTATAAAAGACGTGACTATACAAAGATTGTCAACGGACGTAACCCAATTGTTGCCCATGAGTTCTTAGGCTCTAACGTAGAAGGAAAAGATGTTGTCATCATCGACGATATGATTTCTTCCGGCGAAAGCATGATTGATGTTGCTGCTGAATTAAAGAGAAGAAAAGCAAAGAGAGTCTTCTGTGCGACAACCTTTGGTCTGTTCACAAATGGATTTAAGAAATTTGATGAAGCTTATGAAAACGGCGTTATCGACCGTGTTCTTACAACGAACCTTGTATACCAGCCGGAAGAACTGCTTTCTAAGCCTTGGTATATCAATGTAGATATGAGCAAATACATTGCTTTATTAGTTGATACGTTAAACCACGATTCTTCTATCAGCAACTTATTAAGCCCTGTTGAAAGAATCCAGCAGCGTGTTAAGGAATACAACGAAACACATTACGGCAAGTAATATTAATGTATGCAGGCTTTGGGCGCTGCCCGGCAAAAAGGGATAGGAAAATGTTGATTCACATTTTCCTATCCCTTTAATTTATGGCTTGTTCGATTTCTCATCTACCCGCATCAACGGACGACTTTGTGCCGCTGTCGGCACAAAGTGTTATGTGAACAAGCTTTGATTTATGGCTTGTTCACATTTACCACTCTCCGCGTGCCGTTGCATCGGGATCGGTTCTTGTCGTGGCGTCAATATCGCCATACTGCATCGGTGCCGTTGTCTTTGGCTGTGCCGGTGCTGTCGTCCATCGCTGATACGGTGTTGTTGTTGGCACCTGTGCTGTCGTGGACGGAACCTGCTGCGGTGTTACCTGTTCAATACCTGTCGTTTCCGGCACAATTGCTGTAGTTTCCTGCGGTAAGGATTCCGTTTCCTCCTGTACTGCCGCTGTCGTCTCCGGTTGTGTTGTCTGCTGTGTAACCGTACTGAAATCTGTTACAGGCAGATTGGTATGCACCGCCGTCATAAAATCTTTAAAGATTGCATTGACACGGCTGTTGACACCGGACATTTCTTTTGGATAATCGTATCCTGCCCATACCGTTGTGGTGTAATACTTGCTGTATCCGCAGAACCATACATCTTTGCTGGCATTTGTCGTTCCCGTTTTTCCGGCAACAACTGCATTTTCCACATTTGCTGATGTTCCCGTACCGCTTAATACAACTTCTCTTAACATCTGTGTCATCATGCGCGATGCACTTTTATCATAAACCTTGCTGTCACGGTTCGTTTCATTGACAACCGTTTTATTGGAAAGCTTTGCAAAAAAATATGAAGAGGTGGTAAATCATCTGCGGGAGTTGCAGCCGGAGGCAATTATAGTATGTCAGTCAGCGCGTTGCATTTCGATCTTTCTTCTTCAGTGCTTGCAGGATCGTGTCTTTGTTTGGCTTTAAATGGTTCAGAATTTCATTTACGTTTTCTTCTTTTATCGTTCCGGGATACTGCTGCTCGAAATCAAGCAACATGGTTTTTGCATCCTGCTCTGCCTGCCGAATGGATGCATAAGCCTTTTGAAAGTTACCGCGCGAAAAGGCATTCTCTATGAATACTCTGGATTCCGTGGGGAGCGATTCCCAATGGCCATACAAGTGATCCACAGCAATCTTGATTCGCTCGAACAGAATCGGTTCTCCGCGTTTTTCATGCTCTGCTAAAATACCCAGCACATCTGAAAGATCGTTTTTGTATTGCCTCCCGGAGCGCAGCTTCATTGCAATCAGGTACTCCGCAGAAACGGTTCGTATTTGCAGCACATTGGAAAAGGTCCGATAATACACTGAATGTTCAACCAGCTTCGGTGAAAAGGAACCGGTCTGCGTAAACTCCGTATTGAGCCAACCAGCGGGCAGGTCGTGCCGATTGCCGACTTCGTTGATGGCGTCCTTCATGGAACTTGCCGCATGGATGATCGCGTCGATGTCCGTGGTCATGGCCCGAAATCCATAGTTTACAAGAATTGCAGCGCCACCCACAAGAATGATCTCAGCAGGCATTGACGTCCCGTTTCGTTTCCGAAACGCTTTCGCAAGCTCTTTTAAATAGCCATCCAAATTTTCCTTTGTAAAAATGGCTTCGTTATCAAATGACATTCCGCACCTCATTTTCCACGATATTGAACTTCATAAATTCCGGTATTGCATTTTTTCTTGCCGCTGCTTTGACCTTTGCATTTTCAGAAACAGCGGCAACAGAGAGTATGCTGGCGGGGTACAGTGGTTTTTGAAGCCGCTGCTTTCGCAGCGCATCATAGTCTGTGCAAATTGGGATCTGGTTGATCCGGCAAACATAATCCAACATGGCCAGCAGATAAAAACTTTCCGGATACCATTTGCGCTTATAATACCGATGAATGTCATCTGACTCCAAAACTTCGATTACGAAGTTGATATCGCCAAGTTCTTTGAGACGATGGCATACATTGCTCTTGAACAGTTCAAAGCTGCATCGCTGCTCAATATGCGGTTCCAGCAATTCTTCCATTGGCACTTGCAGAACTTTTGCCAGCTTATAAACTGTTTCAGCAGAGCATTTTTCCAGACGCGCTTTCCCGCTGCAAATATCGTTGATCGTTGTATAGGGCAAGTTGCAAACCTTGGAGAGCCGATACATGGTCAGCCCCTTCTGTGACATCAATTCCTGAACCTGCATTGTAATCACCTCATCTTCACTCTCAGTATATCGGTCAACCGTGATAATGTCAACTGGAAATAAAGAGAGTATGCCCGCTTTTGCAGTTCTAATTCCGGAAATAAGTATGTTGACGCTCTGGCGTTGTTTTTTCATCCGACCGTTCGATAATCTGAGAGGGATCAAACTCTTCGGGGACAGCCTCAGGAGCTGCTTCAGGAGCTGCTTCAGGAGCAGCCTCGGGGGTAGCAGCTTCAGGTGCCTTTTCACCGCAAGCAACCAGGCCAAGAACCATGACCAGTGCCAGCAGCAGTGCGATAAGTTTCTTCATTTAGTTTTCCTCCTAATGTTTTTTATTGTTTCTGTGGAGCTCTCACAGAAAACTACGATTAAGTTGGCTTAATCCATAAGCCCAGGACAATGCAGTGTTAGATACATATCCTTTTGTTCGCAATACTCCTCAATCTGAGTAGGAACATACCGCCGGAAATCAGGACGCATCCGAGTATGAGCATCGGCAGGATCTTTAAATATACCTACTCCAATACCCGCCAAGATTGCAGCGCCCATACAAGATGCTTCGGCATTATTATTCACGCTGTCAACAACCTTGCCAGTAATATCAGAACGCATCTGCATCCATTTTGCGGAACGTGTTCCTCCCCCAGTCATCAGCAATCGCTGTACCGGTGCTGTCAGACGTTCCAGCACACGAATATTCAGATCCAGTTCACAGCTTACACCTTCCAAGACAGCCTTATAAAGATCCGCCTTTGTGGTAGATGCTTTTACTCCAGTAATCTTAGCGGTAGCCTTTTCATTCCATTCCGGATTGGTTGCACCAAAAATATGGGGCGTTACACAAATACCTGTGGGGCCATCTTTGAAAGCAGATTCCATATAGTCAAAAATTGACCGACCTTCTGTCTTTGCCAGCTTCTTTTCTTCATTGCAGAAAGTATCCAAATACCATTTTGCCATCATGCCAGAAACAAAGAAAGCCAGCGTGATATACTTGTCCGGCAAAACATGACAATAGGAATTCAATCCATACCGCATACCATCTTTGTTGTTGGCAGGTTGTGCAGAAGCCCGGGCAGCACACTCATAAGAACCTGCTGACACGGTAATAGTCTGCTCATCGATGATTCCCATACCGATTGAGGCACAGGGTTGATCGTGACCACCTGCAACCAATGTGACACCATCGGATAGTCCCAAATCAGCAGCGATGTGAGGTGGGATCTTTCCAATAGGCGTTCCGCCACAGACTGGCTTCGAAAGCTGATCTATTGAGATTTCGGCAGCTTCCAAGATCTCGTCAGACCACTTCCGCGTATGTACATCAAAGCCACCAATTCGACAGGCCATGGAATAGTCTACAACCTTAGGAATTCCAAAGCAGCGGTGAATATAGTCGCTGGCAGTGTCATAATTCTCCACACAGGCTGCCAAGTCAGGATGCTCCTGCTGGAACCACATGATTTTGGGAATGGGAAACTGAGAATGAGGCATTGCGCCGGTAATGTAATAAATCTTCTCTGTACCCACCCGCTGTTTGAGAAGCTCTACTTGTTTCTCACAGCGTCTATCCATACTCAACATGGCATTCATTAAGGGTTTTCCATCGCGACCAATAGGGATCATTGTTTCACCATGAGAACTAACGGAAATAGAGACAATGGGATCTTCCGCAGTCTCCTTTGCCAGGGCACGGACAACTTCCACCACACTGTCCCGAAAATAGGAAGGGTCAATTTCCGCAGCTTCACCAAATACTTGAACAGCATGAGAATAATCCACCTGCTTCTGTGCCAAAACCACACCATCACAGGATAGTACAATTCCCTTACAAGTAGAGGTGCCAATATCCAAACCCAAAACGCTCATACACTCACCTTTTTCCTTATGTTTGGATTACGCTCCATTATGAAACGTTTCATTTTTCTTCCTAAATGGAGCAACTCCTTAGAGTTGCTTTATTTGATTCAAAATGCAGCTCTGTAATAGGACGCTGGGAGCAATTTTGATTTCTTTGCTCTCCAAAGTGCCTTCCGATAAATACTGATAGAGTATTGAAACCGCCATTGCACCTTGCTCGTCCATATGCTGATCTAAAACACCAACAACCAGACCACTTTCTACGTAAGGCCTTAGATCTGTTAGTACGTCAGTAGCAATAACGCGAACATTTCGTTCTTTTCCGCAATCACATACCGCTCGACAAACTGCTACAGAGTTACCGGTAGCAACATAAATAAGCCGGAGCTTAGGATTCTTCTGTAATAAACTAATGGTTAACTGATACGCCAAAGTCTGTTCTTCCTGGGTTTCATACACACCAGTCGATGAAAACCCAAGTGTTTTAACACGGCTCACAAAGGAATCCGCTTTCAAACGATGCTCTTCTACGTCTTTATTGCCCACAAAAACAGCTGTGGTTTCGTCTTCATTCAAAACTAACGAGGCTAATTCGGCCGCTGCCTTTCCGGATAATTCCGCATCAATGGTCACACATGCCAGCTTTTGTGCGTTTCCCAAGTCAGAGAGAACAAATACTGTAGGAATTTGGCGTTCTTGCAATTTTCGGAGAATATTTACGCTTAAGCCCATATAATGGAATGGGCCCAGAACAACACCATCTACGTTATGCTCTAAAATAGAATCCAATCGAGCCGATAACGCTTCGTCGTCATCATATTTCGAATAACTTACAAATACGGCACTGACCTTAAAGTCAGCCAAGGATTTTACAATCCGCTCAACGCCACGGATCATGGGCACAAAAAATTCGCCAAAAGTTGTTTCTGGAAGCAAAATGCCGATTTTTATAGGTTTGTGTGCCAAGCTTCGTGCTAACTTGTTCACATTATAACCCAAGGATTCTACTGCTTCCTCAACAGCGCGACGATTAACATCCTTTACGCTTTTATCACCATTGAGAACCTTACTTACGGTACCCACAGAAACACCGGATGTCTTTGCAATATCTTTGATCGTTACACTCAATGTATCTACCGCCATTTCTTGTTATGTTAAAAATAATTGTCGCTCATAACCCACGTAAAGTCAACAAGAAAATGCGATGAAGCGCTTCATATTTCTAAAATACTCCCAAAATATATTCCTGTCAACGAGAAAAGGCCTGCCGAATTAAACAAAATTATTGTCTGTTTTTTTACAAAATTGATAATCAAGCAGTTAAGCAATCAAGAATCCCGCGGAAACGCGGCAAAAGCCACAATGCATAGAACATTTTTTTGTTAATTTTTTTGATTGACATGTGAAAAACGACGTAGTAATCTATATATGTCGAGAAATGAAACGATTCATTGTTTGAGTAAATATCCATTAGCATAAAAAGTTGTTTCTTTTTTTTACATCTAAATGAACCGCTTCATATTCAGCAATACAACATAACAAGGAGACATTACTATGGAAAAGGCAAAAATCGGCTTTCTCCCTTTGAGTTGGGATGCATGGGATCATTTTGGTTGGTCTGAAGTGATGCGTGACCGAAGTGTTGCGGCACTGGAGAAGATTCCCGGAGTTGAGTGGGTCGTTCCTTCCAAGGAAATGACCGGTAACGGTTGTGTCCAGAATTGGCCTCAGGCTGAGATGGCAGCAAAACTGTACAAAGAGCATGATATCCGTGCATTGGTTGTTGGTAACATGAACTTTGGTATGGAAACCGCATTGGGTATCGTTCTGAATGCAATGCCTAAGGATCTCCCCCTGCTGCATTTTACCTGTAAGGCTGACACTTTCAAAGAAAGCGGCGTTCGCTCTTCTGACACCTGGTGTGGTGCATTTATGGCAAACGCTGCCATTAAGCGCCGCGGTTGGAACTACATCCATATTAATTCCTGTTGGCCTGAAGACGAAGCCTTCCTGAATAAGGTGGAGAGCTTTGTTCGCTGTGTAAACGCTATTGATCATTTCCGCGGTGCCAGAATCGGTCAGATGGGTCCCCGCCCCATGCTGTTTGAATCTCAGCCCTTCAATGAGCAGCTGATGGAAAAGAAGTTCTCCCAGCTGATTGTTCCTGTTGACATGGGCACAATCTTTAGCCGCCTGGATTCTATTAAGGAAGATGATCCCAGAGTCATTGAGATTGCAAAGGAAATTCATGCTGGCGCAAACTGCAGTGCATGTACCGAATGTGGTATCAATACTATCGCAAGATTTGAAGTCACTCTGGAGGAGCTCTACAAAGAGCACGGTATGGATTGTATGGGCGCTATGTGTTGGTCTGCGCTGCAGGAACGCTATGGTATCGCTGCATGCTCTACCTTCGGTAGACTGAATGACAAGAAAATCCTCACTGCCTGTGAAATGGATACTTATGGTGCACTGACCATGCTGGCCATGTTCCACGCTGCACTGGGTGAAGAAACGCCCAACTTCATCGACTTCACCGAGCTGCATCCCACCGATCCCAACGCATGGCTGGCATGGCACTGTGGTGCTGCTGCTCCTAGCCTGTGCATGGAAGGTGCTAAGAAGGATCTGATTGAAAACGCACAGCTGAAGCAGTGGAGCGACAGCGCTTATGGTGTGCTGCAGTTTAAGCTGAAGCCCGGTAAGGCAACCTTCGCTCGTCTTGTCGAATATGATGGTGAGTTCACTATGTTCATCGGCACCGGTGAAGTCACTGATATGGAGCCTGCTACCACCGGTACTTATGGATGGGTCAAGGTTAATAGTGTAGATGATTGGGAAACCAAGATGATCGATGCCGGTGTCACTCACCATGGTGTTATGATCTATGATTCCAAGGTAGCAGATGCTCTGGAGATGTTCTGTAAGTTCATGGGTATCCGCGTTGTTAGAGCAGATTAATTAAGGAAGGGATACTACTGTGCCCAAGTCAATGTTTGTAGATCCGCAAAAGCTGACCGCTCCTGGATCCATAAAGCTATATGATATTCCGGTAAATCAATACAACAAAACTGTTCGTGATGAGCTGGAAAACTTTACTCAAGAAGAACTGATTCGTCTCTACCATGACATGTCCGTGTTGCGGAAGTTCGAAGAAATGCTGGATGGCATTAAAAGGCTGGCACATATAGCGGGGTCTCCTACCAATATGGTGGCCCCGCCCACCTTGCAATCGGCCAAGAGGCAGAAGCCGTCGGTCAGGCATTTCTACTGGACAAGGATGATTTTATCTTTGGTTCCCACCGTAGTCACGAGGAAATCATCGCAAAGGGACTTTCCTGCATTGCAAAGATGACTGACACAGAATTACTTGCAATCATGGAAGGTTACGAAGACGGTAAACTGCTTCGTATTCTAAAAGAATATTGCAACCGAAGATGTCAAGACTCTGGCAGCTTACTATTTATTGTACGGCATTCTGGCAGAGATCTTCGGTCGAGAAGTTGGTTTCAACAAGGGTCTTGGCGGTTCGATGCATACCTTCTTTATTCCTTTTGGAATCTTCCCCAACAATGCAATTGTCGGCGGCTCCGCTGATATTGCCGGTGGTGCTGCACTCTATAAGAAAATCAATCGCAAGCCTGGCATTACAATTGCAAATATCGGTGATGGCTCTTGCAGCTGCGGTCCTGTTTGGGAAGCTATGAACATGGCAGCTATGGAGCAATACCACACTCTGTGGGATGAAGAATTGCGCGGTGGTTTACCGGTTCTTTTCCACGTTTCGGATAATTCTTATGCAGTTGGTGACCAGCCCGCAGGTGAGACCATGGGACACCAGATGCTTGCTCGAATCGGTGCTGCTGTAAATCCGCAGCAGATGCATGCAGAACGTGTTAATGGCTATGACGTATTGGCTGTCATTGATGCATACCGCAGAAAGCTGCCCTTACTGCGTAGCGGCGAGGGTCCTGTCCTTTTGGATGTCGTAACTTACAGATATTCCGGACATTCCCCCTCTGATGCCGGCGCTTACCGCACCAGAGAAGAATTGGACGCCTGGAAGGCCATGGACAGCTTGTTGGTATATGGAAATCAGTTGATTGAGGCTGGTATCTGTACTGAAGCGCAATTGATGGACATTCAGAAGCAGTGCGACGACATGGTTGTTGAAATTTTGAAGTTGACCATAGATGATGAGAAGACCCCTTCTTTGGATCTATGCGCTCATCCCGAACAGCTAGAAAACGTCATGTTCTCTAATCTGAGGAAGGAAGCCCTGGATAATCGTGCCTGCGAAAGCGTACTGCCTCAGAAGGAGAATCCTCGTATTACCGCGATTGCAAAAAAAGCACGGTATGGATTCGATCAGAACGGCACAAAGCTGTCTCACAACAGGACGCTTCAGCTCCGCGAGGCTTTGTTTGAGTCTTTGCTGGAAGGTTTCTATCGCGACCCCACACTCATTACATACGGCGAATGCTCCAGAGATTGGGGCGGTACCTTTGCGGTTAACCGTGGACTCATGGAGGCAATGCCGTACCACCGTGTATTCAATGCTGATATTCCATGAGGGCATCTCCCTTTTAAAGGTTATCGCCCTCTGCATCAATGTGGTGGGTTGCTCGCTTGCTGCAACAGGAGGCCAGCTTAACCTGGAAACGCTAT
>ERZ779890.4481-NODE-4481-length-11617-cov-3.571700_pt1 | contig 11617 bp, 9 predicted proteins | sample MGYA00511553_ERZ779890 | MGnify/ENA primary metagenome ERZ779890 (study PRJEB29588, sample SAMEA2152064) | human gut metagenome | biome: human gut; feature: human-associated habitat; material: faeces | place: Denmark | collected 2008/2010 ...
GGACAGATAGAACGGCAAAACAGGGATTAGCAACCAAAAACCGAAGTAGAGCAAAAAGTTGGCTGCCAAGATGAAACAATAACTGGAAGTAGTGAGTCTATCCTTCATAATTGGAGAAGTTAAGAATGGAGAGTTGAGAGTTAAGGGTTAGCTACATTATTCTGCATAGCCACTCTCAATTCTCAACTCTCAACTCTCAACCTGTTTTTAGTATGCGCTCTCGAATTCTTTCAAGAAGCGTGTGTCGTTTTCGGAGAACATACGGAGATCTTTCACCTGATATTTCAGGTTTGTGATACGTTCGATACCCATACCGAGAGCATAACCGCTGTATACTTTGCTGTCAATGCCGTTGGATTCAAGTACGTTCGGGTCTACCATACCGCAACCGAGGATTTCCACCCAACCGGTATGCTTGCAGAATCCGCAACCCTTTCCGCCACAAAGATGACAGGAGATGTCCATTTCAGCCGATGGTTCGGTGAATGGGAAATAAGACGGACGCAAACGGATTTTTGTTTCCGAGCCAAACAATTCACGTGCAAAGTAGAGCAACGTCTGCTTCAGGTCGGCAAACGACACGTTTTTATCGATGTAAAGAGCCTCAATCTGATGGAAGAAGCAGTGGGCGCGCGCAGAGATAGCCTCGTTGCGGTATACGCGTCCGGGACAGATGATGCGGATTGGCGGCTGCTGCGACGTCATCACGCGTGTCTGCACCGAAGATGTGTGCGTGCGGAGCAGCACGTCAGGCGAACGCTGGATGAAGAATGTGTCCTGCATGTCGCGCGCAGGATGGTCGGCAGCGAAGTTCAAAGCCGAGAACACGTGCCAGTCGTCCTCCACTTCCGGACCGTCGGCAACCGTGAATCCGAGACGCGAGAAGATAGATATAATCTCATTGCGGATAAGCGAGATAGGATGGCGTGTGCCGAGCGGCGAAACGGCAGCCGGACGCGTAAGGTCGATTGCTGCGTCGGCATCGTCGCTGGTTTCAACATTTTCACGCAAAGCGTTGATTTTGTCGGTGGCAAGCACCTTCAACTGGTTGAGTTTCTGACCGATTTCCTTCTTCTGCTCATTAGGCACGTTGCGGAAATCGTTGAAAAGGGCTGAGATTTCACCCTTTTTACTTAAATATTTGATACGCAGAGCCTCAACTTCTTCCTTTGTAGAGGCGTTCAATGCTTCTACTGCGCTCTTCAGACTTTCAATTTTTTCTAACATTTCTGTACTGCTGTTTTTTATTGCATAGACAGTGCAAAGGTAAGAAAATGTTTTGATTAATAGAAATACTTTTTTTAAATTTGCCAATAGAAAGATTGATTATGAATGCGTTTGAAGAGAAAACACTAAGATATATCCACAGACACATGCCGGCTGTCGCCAACGGAAAGATTCTGGCTGCTGTCAGCGGAGGCGCCGACTCGGTCGCCCTGCTGAGAGTGCTTGCGGCGCTGGGCTGCAACTGCATCGCTGCCCACTGCAACTTCCACCTGCGCGGCGACGAGGCTGACCGCGACGAGGCGTTTGTGCGTAAACTTTGCCACGACCTCGACATCGAGCTGCGATGCACCGATTTCGATGTCGAAGCCTACAAGAAAAGCCATGGTGTGTCGACCGAAATGGCATGCCGCGAACTGCGCTACGACTGGTTCGAACGTCAACGCGCCGCCCTGGGCTGCTCCGTTATTGCCGTGGCTCACCATCGCGACGACAACATCGAGACTTTCTTTTTGAACCTTGTGCGCGGCTCTGGAATCACAGGACTTGCCGGAATAAAGCCGTGCAACGGAAAAATCGTGCGCCCGCTGCTCGGTTCCAGCCGTGATGAAATCATAAACTATCTGAAAACGCTGGGACAGGACTACGTGACCGACAGCACCAACCTTGAAAACGACTATGCGCGCAACAAGATACGCAACGTTATGCTGCCCGAAATCAGCAGGTTGTTTCCATCGGCGATGGCTGGAATCGAACTCACGCTCGACAACCTGCAAGGCGACTACGCCGTGTGGAGCGGGGCTGTCGAGGCCTTCAAGCGCGATGCTGTGGAGGCGTGCGGACACGGACAAATAAAAATCAACCGCCGGAAACTTGCAGCGTCGGCCGACCCAGCCACGCTGCTCAACGCCCTGTTGTCGCGCTATGGCTTCAACGGAGAGCAAACCAAAGCCATTGCGTCGGCATCCCGGGTGGGAGCGGTGTTTGAATCAAAAGAATATGTCGCAGAGGTTGGCAGAAACGACATTTCCGTGTTCTCGCCCGGCTCTTTCAACAATGCGGAGACATACGCTCTCAGCGATGCCGGCAGGATTGAGAAAGAGAAAGGCATACTCATTGAAATTGTCGACAACTCTCCCGAATTTGAATTTGACAGAAGCGGAAAGACGGCTTATTTCGACGCCGACGCGACGGGCGACCGCCTCACTGTGCGTCATTGGCGGCAGGGCGACCGTTTCCGACCGTTTGGGATGAAAGGTACAAAAAAATTGAGTGATTATTTCAACGACCGCAAATTCTCGCTAATGCAAAAGCTGTCGACACCAATCGTTGAAATGCAGGGACGCATTGTGTGGATTGCGGGAGAACGCGCGGCAGACGATTTCCGCGTCACCCCCTCGTCACGCCGCATTCTGACGATGCGCGTGGCTGATAAAACATAAAAGGAAGCTCATTGAGCTTCCTTTTTGTAGCGGGATCGAGAATTGAACTCGAGACCTCCGGGTTATGAATCCGACGCTCTAACCAACTGAGCTATCCCGCCGTTTGCGAGTGCAAAGGTACGTCAACCTATCCATTCCCACAAATTTTTCAGCAACTTTTTTTGCAACTTTTTCATAATTCATTGAAAAGCAACCGATTTAAAAACGCATTTTGCAATCCAGCGTTTTTTCTATAACTTCGCACTATGAAAAAATCAAACAACAACGATTTGCGAAAGACGCGCGACCTGCTGCGCCCACGCTACGTGGCACTGCCCATAGCGATAGGACTGATAGCCGTGGGCACAATGTTCTGGCGCGACTCGGAGCAGTTCGACTTCAGCCTGATTCAAATTTCCACCACATCAATAGGATATTTTCTGCTCGCCCTACTTTTCATGGCAGGGCGCGACTTCGGTCTGACATGGCGTTTCCGCACGCTCACCGACCACGACATCACTTGGGGACAGGCGCTGCGCGTCAACATGCTTTGCGAATTCACGTCGGCAGTCACACCGTCGACAGTGGGCGGCAGCAGTTTCGGAATGATATATCTCACCGGCGAGGGGCTCAACTTCGGTCGCTCCACGGCAATAATGATCACCACCCTGTTTCTCGACGAGCTCTTTTATGTGGTAGCATGTCCCATCGCCCTTGCACTGATTGGCTGGAGCGGACTTTTCGACATTTCAAACGCGCACATATCATCAACCATCCGGCTGACGTTCTGGTTTGTCTACGGCGGTTTGTCGCTGTGGGCGTTGATTCTCGGACTCGGCATCTTCGTGCGTCCGTCGGCCATCCGCTCACTGCTCATCAACGCATGCCGGCTGCCTCTGCTGCGGCGTTGGAAGAAAGAAGCGGCAGAGATGGGCGACGCCATAGTGGCGACATCCGGCGAACTGCGGCAGAAAAGTTTCTGGTGGTGGCTGCGCGCATTCTTCGGCACCGCGTTGTCGTGGATTTCAAGATACATGGTGGTAAACGCCATTCTGCTCGCGTTTGCCATCAATGCCGACCAAGTGATGGTGCTGGCACGCCAATTGGTGATGTGGGTAGTGCTGACCATCTGCCCCACCCCCGGCGGAAGCGGAGTCAGCGAATGGATTTTCAAGAACTACTACGGCGACATGATCGCCTCCGGCTCGCTGGCTTTGCTGCTGGCCTTATGCTGGCGCATAATCAGCTACTATATTTATCTAATCATCGGCATTTGTGTGATTCCGTCATGGCTGCGCCAATGGAAACGCAAACGCCAAAAAGCGAAATCAAATGGAATCAACGGCCAAGAAACAATGCAACATCCTCGTTGATGTTCTTATCGCACACGGCATCAGGCACTTTGTCATGTCGCCAGGCTCGCGCAACGCCCCGATAATCGTGGCGCTGGCACGCCGTGACGGCATCGAGCGCCATGTGGTGGTCGACGAGCGCAGCGCCGCATTCATTGCTCTCGGACTCGCCCAACAGACAGGCGAGCCGGTGGCTGTGGTCTGCACGTCGGGGACAGCACTGCTCAATTATGCTCCTGCGGTTGCGGAAGCTTATTATCAGAAACTGCCGCTGATTGTCATTTCCGCTGACCGCCCGATGGAATGGATCGACCAAGACGACAGCCAGACCATACGTCAAAACGAGGCGTTGGCGCAGTTTGTAAAAAAGAGTTACGACCTTCCCGCCCGCTGCGACGACGACACGGCTCTATGGTATGCAAACCGCATTGTCAACGACGCTGTCAGCGAGGCGACAAGCAGTCAGCGCGCACCGGTGCACATCAACGTGCAGATTGACGAGCCGATAAACGCCGTGGCGGAATGGACCGGCAAGCAACGCATCATAGAGGTGTCGGAACCATCGGCAGAACTAAGCGCGGAAGCCATCAGCCGGCTCGCCGACGAGGCTATGGGCAAAAACATACTTATAATAGCCGGATTCAGCCAACACGATGCCTGTTTGGAAGCAGAAATCAACAGGCTTGCCGAATTCCCGAATGTGGCAGTGCTGACAGAAACAATCGCAAACATAAAAGGCAGCCGTTTGATTGCCGCCGTCGACCGCACCCTGCTGGCAATGGACTCCGACAAGAAATTTGTACCCGACTTGCTCATAACAATCGGCGGAGCGTTGGTGTCGCGAATGGTAAAGGCTTTCATGCGGCAAAACAAGCCCGCTGCCCATTGGCATGTGGGCGTGACCGGCACAACAGTAGACTGCATGCAGGCGCTGACACGACGCATTCTCGCCGACCCCGCCGTGTTTTTCCGACAGACGGGCAACCGCCTGCGGTGCGGCACAAGCGGATATGCACGCCTATGGGCCGACCTTGCGGCGACAGGGCTTGACCGCCACAACAAATATATAAACGGCATCGGATGGAGCGATTTGAAAGCATTCTCCATCATTCTGCCCGCCATCCCCGACGGTTGCCGCGTGCAGCTGTCGAACGGCACCACCATACGCTACGCGCAACTATTCGGCGATGTGCTCACAATGCCCACAAACTGCAACCGCGGAGTGTCGGGCATCGACGGCTCCACATCGACAGCCGTCGGAGCGTCGCTTGCCTACAGCGGCACCACACTGCTCATCACAGGCGACATGAGTTTCTCCTACGACTTGTCGGGACTGGCAAGCCAATACAACTCTCCCCGCCTTAAAATCATCGTGATGAAAAACGGAGGCGGAGGCATTTTCCGCTTCATCAAAAGCACGTCGGCACTGCCCGAACTGGAGCGGTATCTTGAGGTGGGACACGACGTTCCCGTAAAGCAATATGCCGAAGCCTTCGGATTCCGATTCTTCGATGCCGTCAACGAGGAGTCGCTCAAGACGGCGCTGCCGGGATTCTTCGCCGAAGCGGAACGCCCGGCAATACTCGCCGTCAGCACCGACAACGTGGCGAGTGCCGAAATCCTGAAGAACTATTTCTGCAAAACAAAAAAATAATTTTACAATATGGCAACAAGAGAATGGAAACCAATCAAGGAATACACCGATATTCTGTTTGAACAATACAAGGGTATTGCTAAAATCACCATCAACCGTCCGGAGGTATACAACGCTTTCCGTCCGCTCACAAACCACGAGATGCTCGACGCTTTCGAGATATGCCGCGGACGCGACGATATCCGCGTAATCATCCTCACCGGTGCGGGCGACAAGGCGTTCTGCTCAGGCGGCGACCAGCACTACAAGACACAGGGTGGATACCGCGACTCTGACGGCACTCCTCGCCTCAACGTGCTCGACCTGCACAAGATGATACGCTCCATTCCGAAACCTGTCGTGGCAATGGTCAACGGCTATGCCATCGGTGGAGGCAACGTGCTCAACGTGGTGTGCGACCTGTCGATTGCGTCGGAAAATGCACGTTTCGGACAGACGGGTCCGAAAGTGGGCAGTTTCGACGGCGGTTTCGGCTCGTCGTATCTTGCCCGCTGTGTCGGACAGAAGAAAACGCGTGAAATATGGTATCTGTGCCGTCAGTACACCGCTAAAGAAGCCGAAGAGATGGGCATGATCAACAAAGTTGTGCCGTTCGACCGTCTGGAGGACGAAACTGTTGAATGGTGCGAGACAATGATGAAACGCAGCCCGTTCGCAATCCGCATGGTGAAACGATGCCTCAACGCCGAGCTCGACGGCCAGCGCGGTCTGATGGAGCTCGCCGGCGATGCGACACTGATGTATTACCTTATGGACGAGGCGCAAGAAGGAAAGAATGCGTTTCTTGAGAAGCGCGACCCTGACTTCGAGCAATTCCCTAAATTCCCAGGATAGCGATGAAGGCAAGTTACGCTCACTACACGCTCCACTTCCGCCAGCCCGCAGGCACGTCGCGCGGCGTGCTGACCGACAAGGAGACGTATTTTCTGAAACTCGAGGACGAGGATATGCCTGGCGTCTTCGGACTCGGCGAATGCGCCGTGTTCCGGGGACTGTCGGCAGATGATGTACCTGCCTACGAGGACAAACTGCGCGAACTGTGCGCCAATATCTCAGCCGACAAAGAAACCGACCTGCACGAGTTTCCGTCGATACGCTTCGGACTCGAAACGGCAATCAACGACTTTGCAAACGGATGCCGCCGCCAGCCGTTCCCGTCCGACTTCACCGAAGGAATGTCGGCGATACCCATCAACGGCTTGGTGTGGATGGGGACAAAGGAAGAGATGCTGCGCCGCATCGACGACAAAATCAAGGCAGGGTTCACAACGATAAAACTTAAAGTGGGCGCCATCGACACCGAGAGCGAACTCGACCTCGTGCGCCACATACGCAAGGTGTTTCCTCTCGAAGTGCTCACCATCCGCCTTGACGCCAACGGCGGGTTCACGCCCGACAACGCGCTGCAGAAGCTGTCAGACTTCGCACGCTACGGCATCCACTCCATCGAGCAGCCAATCAAGCAGGGACAATGGGAGGCGATGCAGCGAATCTGCTCCGAGTCGCCCATCGACATTGCGCTCGACGAGGAACTCATTGGCATCCACACGCCCGAACGCATGGGAGAAATGCTCGATGCCGTACGACCGAAATACATCATCTTGAAGCCATCGCTTATTGGCGGTTTCTCCGGCTCTCAGGACTGGATTATGCAAGCCGCACGCCGCGACATCGGCGGATGGGTGACGTCGGCCCTGGAATCCAACGTAGGTTTGAACGCCATTGCGCAATGGACGGCGCAACTCGGCGCACGCATGCCGCAGGGTCTCGGCACCGGGGCTCTTTTCACAAACAACATCGGCAGTCCGCTTGAGCAGGTGGGAGAAGTGTTGCGCTTCAATCCTGCCAAGACATGGCAACTGCCCGAACTCGACTGGAGACAATGACCGTAGACGACTTTCTGAAAGAATGGCATTCCGAGGAGCCTTTTGTCGTGGCACACACGTCGGGCTCCACTGGAAAGCCTAAAGAAATAAAACTGCTGAAAGCGGATATGCGCGCGTCGGCAGCACTGACCAACCGTTTTTTCTCAATCGACAGCGGCAGTACCCTACTGCTATGCCTGTCGCCTGACTATATTGCCGGAAAAATGATGATTGTACGCGCAGAGGAAGCCGGGGCCACACTGCTTGTCGAATCGCCGAGCAACCGTCCGCTTGAACATTTTTCAGGGGCTACCGTCGACCTACTCGCCGTGGTGCCGTCACAGGCACTGTGGCTCGCCGAGCACAAGGAATCACTTAACAATGTGCGCAATATGATTGTAGGCGGAGGGGAAATCACGCCACGCCTGCGCACGATGCTGTCGCAGTTGCACGTCAATGCCTATGCCACTTACGGAATGACCGAAACGTGCTCGCATATCGCCCTGTCGCGCATCGCCGAGCCGGCACAGCCATTTGAGGCTCTTCCGCCCGTCACGTTCGCAACCGACCATCGTGGATGTCTTGCAATCAACGCTCCCCAATTCAGCTTCAAGCACCTGCAGACCAACGACATAGTCGACCTTCTCGCTCCAGACCGCTTCTACTGGCGCGGTCGCTACGACAACGTGGTCAACACTGGAGGTATCAAGGTGTTTCCTGAAGAACTGGAACGCAAAATCTCACATCTGTTCACCCGCCGTTTCTACATCTCCTCGCGCCCATCTGACAAATGGGGGCAAGAGCTTGTGCTCAAAATCGAAGGCGCGCCGCTCTCGCCCGCCGATGAAGCGTCGCTAAAAAACAGCCTCGCCGACATCCTGACACCGCACCAGCGTCCCAAAGCCATCATCGCCATCCCCCACTTCGCCGAGACTTCAAGCGGAAAAGTGAAAAGACAATAACTTTTTCATATCCGCAAGGCGGAATGCAGCGAAATTTCCGTAACTTTGCAGTCTGTCTATCGGATATGGCTAAAATTTGGGACAAAATACGCAGACTACGCATCGCCGGGGCTACCGCAATGGTTGCCTTGACGGTGTTTGCGTCGTGCCACACCACCAAGTTTGTGCCCGAAGGCAAATATCTGCTCAACAAAGCGCGCATCGAGGTTAAGGACAATCCGGAAATCAGCCGCAAGGAGATGCGCAACTATCTGAGGCAGACGCAGAATCACGAGGTGTTCGGAGGATGGAAGCTGCAGCTCAACGTCTACAACTGGTCTGGACGCGACTCGACAAAATGGTACAACAAATGGGTTCGCAAACTGGGACAGGCACCGGTGATCTACGACCCGGCACTCACTGAATTGTCAGCCAACCAGCTGCGTTTGGCACTCGTCAACCGAGGCTATCTCGGCACCGAGGTTATTGTCGACACGCTCAAAGACAGCCGCAAGAAGAAGGCAGAGGTGATTTACAGCATCTACACCAACAAGCCCCACTACATTGCCAGCGTGGACTACAACATCCCAGACGACACGTTGCGCTCGCTGATTCTTGCCGACTCCTCCAAATTCATTCTGCGCAACAACGCCAACTTTGACCGCAACATGCTCGACCAGGCGCGCCAGAACATCACCGACCGCCTGCGCAACCAAGGCTATTTCGGGTTTAACAAGGAATATATCACATTCACTGCCGACACCACAGCCGGAAGCCGTGCCGTCGACCTGACAATGAACGTGATGCCGCCTTATCCCAACCGCATAAAGCATTACGACCGCCACCAGCCGTTTTTCGTGCGCCACGTCTATGTGGTCACCGACTACGACCCTGCACGCGAGTACGACATCACGAAATATGCGCCCGACAATGTGGAATACTACAAAGGTCTGCGCATCTTTTATGGCGACCGCCATTACCTGCGTCCGCGCATCATAGACGAGAACTGCTATATCACACCCGGAAAGAAATACGACGCCTCCGACGTCGACAAAACGTATCAGGCATTCGGACGTCTCGGCATACTGAAATTCATCAACATCAACTTTGAGTCGGTAGGCGAAATCGACGGGCATCTGTGGGTCGACTCCTATATCCTTCTCACCGAAGGCAAGTCGCAGACCGTGACGGTGTCGCTCGAAGGCACCAACTCCGAGGGCGACCTTGGATTCGGCGTGGCGGCGACATACCAGCACCGCAACCTTGCCCGCGGCTCCGAGACGCTCACCGCCAAGGCCGGCGTCAACTATGAGAGCATCTCCGGCGACATGTCGGGGCTGATAAACAACAAATATGCCGAATACAACGGCGAGGTAGGCATCGCCTTCCCCAAGTTCATCTTTCCTTTTCTGAAAAAGAGTTTCCGACAGAAAATCCGCGCCAACACTGAGTTCTCCACATCGTTCACCTATCAGGAGCGTCCGGAATACACCCGCGTGATTGCCGGCGCCGGATGGAAATACAAGTGGACCGAACGCGGCAGCATGATCGGACACACGTTCGACCTGCTCGACATCAACTACGTCTACCTGCCCAAAATGAAAGATGAGTTCATCAGCGAGATTGCTCCCGACAATCCACTGCTGCGCTATTCCTATGAGGACCACTTCATTATGAAGATGGGCTACACGTTCTATTACACAAACAAGAAAAGCCAGGTGGCGCCGATAGGCAAATTCGTCTATCAGCCCGACATCTACACCTTCCGTGCCGGCATTGAGACCGCCGGCAACCTGCTCTATGCCGGCAGCAGCCTGTCAAAGCAGAAACGCGACCCCGACTCACAGGCATACAAGGTGTTCGGCATCCAGTATTCACAATATGTGAAACTCAACCTCGACTACACCTACAACCACTCCTTCGACCGTCGCAACGCCCTCGTGCTGCACATCGGAGCCGGAGCGGCTGTGCCCTACGGCAACTCCACGATTCTGCCGTTTGAGAAACGCTTCTACAGCGGCGGCGCCAACAGCGTCAGAGGCTGGTCGGTGCGCACACTCGGTCCCGGACGTTTCAACGGCGACAACTCCGTAAGCTCGTTTATGGAACAATGTGGCGACATACGTCTGGACCTCAACATGGAGTACCGCGCCAAGCTTTTCTGGGTGTTTGAGATGGCGGCATTCATCGACGCCGGCAACATATGGACAATACGCAGCTACGAGAACCAGCCAGGAGGCGTGTTCAAATTCGACTCGTTCTACAAGGAAATCGCCGCCGCCTACGGCATCGGTCTCCGTCTGAACTTCAACTACTTCCTGCTGCGTCTCGACTGCGGCATGAAAGCCTACAATCCCGCGCTCGACCAAGAGCGATGGCCTCTTGTGCATCCCAACTTCAAGCGCGACTATGCTCTGCATTTCTCGGTGGGCTATCCTTTCTGACAGATAAAAACATATATAGCAATGAAACAATTAGTGATTTTCGATCTCGACGGCACGCTGATAAATTCCATCAAGGATCTTGGAGCTGCCACCAACTTTGCGTTGGAGAAAAACGGATTTCCGACACATCCCCTCGAAGCCTACCCTATGTATGTGGGCAACGGTGTGAGCAAACTCATTGAGCGCGCGCTGCCCGAAGACCAGCGCAACGAGGCTATGATAAAAAAAATCAGAGCCGACTTCACCACTTACTACGACATCCACAACACCGACTATACCCATCCCTACGACGGCATTCCCGAGTTGCTTGAGCACCTGCAGGAAAACGGCATCAAAATCGCCGTTGCGTCCAACAAATATGACGCTGCGGCAAAGGCTTTGGTCACCACGCTGTTTCCCTCGATCAGCTTCGCAGCCATAGAGGGACAGAAAGAAGGAGTGCCGGTGAAACCCGACCCTTCGGTTGTGTTTGAGATTCTCGGTGCCACACAGGTAAAGAAAGCCGATGTGCTGTATGTCGGCGACTCTGGAGTGGATATGGAGACAGCCCGCAGAGCCTGCGTCGACTCCGTAGGCGTCACATGGGGATTCCGCTCCGTCGACGAGCTGCGCGCCAACTATGCAAACCACATCGTCGACACTCCTGAGGAGATAATACCGCTTTTGGATTGAGACTCCGTGCGAGTATATGCAACACCGGGGCAGACAATTTCAAA
>ERZ779890.4484-NODE-4484-length-11612-cov-8.075452_pt1 | contig 11612 bp, 6 predicted proteins | sample MGYA00511553_ERZ779890 | MGnify/ENA primary metagenome ERZ779890 (study PRJEB29588, sample SAMEA2152064) | human gut metagenome | biome: human gut; feature: human-associated habitat; material: faeces | place: Denmark | collected 2008/2010 ...
GTAGACCACCTGCTCGGTGGTGATGACCACCACGCTGGGGCTGACCATCTCGGAGACCTGCGAAGTGGTCATGCCGCTGGACGCGACGGCGGTGCCGGAGGCCGCGCTGCTGTCGGTGCGCTCCACCTGCTGAATGACGACCTTGTTGCCTGCATTGCCGACCCGTGCGCCCACGAAGCCGCCTGCAAAGCCCATGGCTGCTGCCAGCACCAGCGCCACGGCGCTGCGTGCCAGCTTTTTGCCATTGAACTTCTTCTTGCGGCGGGGTTTTTCCGGCTGCGCCGGGGCGCTGTACTGCGGCTGCTCCGGCGGGGTGGGCGGCACGCTGCCGCCATCTGCCGGGGCGGTATCGGCCGGACGCGCGGGCTGTACTTCCGGCTCGTTATACTGGTTCGCCGTGTTCATGCCGCTGCTGCCCACGTTGGGGTAGCCGGTCTCGTTATTGGAAGCGGAATAATCGTATTCCCACTTGTTCTCGTTTTCCATGTTACTACATCCTTCCCTCAAAGGCCGGTCCGCAGGGACATCTGTTCCTTTGAACTGTCCCTATTGTAACTGTCAAATGTGAAAATGAATCGCTTGCGCCGTGAAGAATATGTGAAATGCGGTCCTGTTTTCCGCCCTTGACAGCAGCGTTTCCGCTTGCTATTGTAAGGGAAGAACATTGGCCCGTCAAGGAGGAGCTTTTTTATGGAACTGCGCCGCACCGAACAGGGGTTTGCCCTGTATAAAGAAAAGGACTGTATCGGAGAGTGCCGCCTTTCTCCCGCCCCCAAGGGCGCACAGCTTGCCGCCCTGTGCATCCTGCCCCGGTGGCGGCGCAAGGGCTACGGCTCCTACCTGTTAAAAGAAGTATTGCGCAGCTTTGGCGGCTATGACCGGGAAGCTGCCACGGTTTTTACCGCCCCGCTGCCGGAAAACGCCGCCGAGCTTGCTTTCTGGGGCAAATTCGGCTTTGCCGCCGAGGGCGGGCAGCTGGTGCGCCGCCGCACCCCGGACTTAACGGCAGTAAAATTTGTGCAGGACTTTTTAGCAGCCCGGCTGGTGCACCCGCAGCTGTGCGTGGACGCCACCTGCGGCAACGGCGGCGACACCGCCTTTCTGTGCAATCTGACCGCCCCCGCCGGGCGGGTGCTGGCTTTTGACGTGCAGCCCGAAGCCATCCGCTCCACCCGCACCCGGCTGGAACAGGCAAATGTGCCCGCCGAGCGATACGAGCTCATCTGCGGCAGCCACGCCGACTTATTACAGTATGTGCAGCCCGGCACTGCCGATGCAGTCATGTTCAACTTTGGCTGGCTGCCGGGGGCGGACCATGCGGTATTCTCCACTGCGCAGAGCAGCATCCCCGCCTTGCAGGCAGCGCTGCAGGCGGTGCGCCCCGGCGGCATCGTGAGCGCCATCCTGTACAGCGGGGCAGTCATCGGCTCGGACGAAAAACAGGCGGTGCTGCGTTTTCTGCGTGCACTTCCACTGAAAAGTTTCACCGTTCTGGTGTGTGATTTTGCCAATTGGGCCGAAACTGCCCCTCTGCCCTGCCTGATCCTGAAAAAATAACGAAAACCCTTGCATTATCACGCGTTTTCGTATAGAATAAGGTGCGTATGTGTAAAAATGCTTCTTCCGGCATCGCGCAGCGATGCCGGAAGAAGTTCCATCCATTTCAGGAGAAATATCATCTATGACAAATCGTGAAGAGATCGAACGCCGCAGGACGTTCGCCATCATCAGCCACCCCGACGCAGGTAAGACCACCCTTACCGAAAAGCTGCTGCTGTACGGTGGAGCCATCAATCAGGCTGGCTCCGTCAAGGGCAAGCAGAGCGCCAAGCACGCCGTGTCCGACTGGATGGACATTGAGAAGCAGCGTGGTATCTCGGTCACCTCTTCGGTGCTGCAGTTCAACTACGCCGGTAAGTGTGTGAACATTCTGGACACCCCCGGCCATCAGGACTTCTCGGAGGATACCTACCGCACCCTGATGGCGGCAGACTCTGCCGTCATGGTCATCGACGCCGCAAAGGGCGTTGAGGCGCAGACCATCAAGCTGTTCAAGGTGTGCACCCTGCGCCATATCCCCATTTTTACCTTCATCAACAAGATGGACCGCGAAGCCCGCGACCCCTTTGAGCTGATGGAGAACATCGAGGAAATTCTGGGCATCAAGACCTACCCCATGAACTGGCCCATCGGCTGCGGCAAGGAGTTCAAGGGCGTGTTCGACCGCAACGCGCGCAAGGTGCTGGCTTTTTCCAGCGATGGCCGCGCCAACGGCGTGAAGAAGGTCAGCGAGACCGAGGCCGAGCTGGGCGACCCCGCACTGGACGAGCTGCTGACCCCCTATCTGCACCAGCAGCTGGTGGACGAGATCGAGCTGCTGGACGGCGCTGCCGAGGAGTTTGATCTGGACAAGGTGCTGCGCGGTGAGCTGAGCCCCGTGTTCTTCGGCTCTGCATTGACCAACTTCGGCGTGGAGCCCTTCCTTGAAAACTTCCTGCGGCTCACCTCTGCCCCGCTGGCCCGCGTGGACAGCCTGACCGGCGAGCCGGTGGACCCCTGCCGGGACGAGTTCTCCGCTTTCATCTTTAAGATCCAGGCCAACATGAACAAGGCCCACCGCGACCGCATTGCCTTTATGCGCATCTGCTCCGGCAAGTTCGAGCGCGGCATGGAGGCCTACCATGTGCAGGAGGGCAAGAACATCAAGCTGGCCACCGGCACCCAGCTGATGGCGCAGGACCGCGCCATCGTGGACGAGGCCTACGCCGGCGACATCATCGGCCTGTTTGACCCGGGCATCTTCTCCATCGGCGACACCCTGTGCACCGGCAAAAAGAAGGTCCAGTTCGCGGGCATCCCCACCTTCTCCCCGGAGCACTTTGCCCGCATTGAGCAGAAGGACACCATGAAGCGCAAGCAGTTCGTGAAGGGTATGGAGCAGATCGCGCAGGAAGGCGCCATCCAGATCTTCCGCGAAGTGGGCGGCGGCATGGAAGAAGTGGTGGTCGGCGTGGTCGGCGTGCTGCAGCTGGAAGTGCTGGAGTACCGTCTGAACACCGAGTACAACGTGGAGATCCGCATGCAGCAGCTGCCCTTTGAGCAGCTGCGCTGGGTGCAGAACGACCCCGACACCTACAACCTGCGGGATCTGGACCTGACCAGCGACACCAAGGCTGTGGAGGACATGAAGGGCAACCGCCTGCTGCTGTTCACCTCCGACTGGGCGGTGCGCTGGGCCGAGACCCACAACGAGAGCTTGCAGCTGAGCGAGTTCGGCAACATCTGATAAAAGAGCGCTGCGGAGTGCACCTGCGCTTCGCAGTTCTTTTTTATAGAATAAAAAACACAACAAAGTATGCCAGACATTGGAATGAGGGTTCCCATTGCGGGGAACACTGCTGGCACGGAGGGTAAAGTATATGCAGAACATCAACATTGGCAAAAGCGGCATTTCCGTGCCGTTTCTGGGCATGGGTACATGGGCCATCGGCGGCGGTGCATGGTGGGGCGATAACGACGATGCACTGTCCGTAAAGGCCATCCAGACCGCCGTGGAGCAGGGCATCCAGTGGATCGACACTGCGCCCATCTACGGGCTGTACCACAGCGAGGAAGTAGTGGGCGAGGCCATGAAGCACATCGACCGCGACAAGGTGGTGCTTTCCACCAAGTGCGGCTTGGAGTGGCGGCACGAGTCTCCCATCCTGCACAAGGTTGTGGACGGGGTACAGGTGTACCGCGACCTCTCCGCCAAGAGCATCATCGAGGACGTGGAGGACAGCCTGCGCCGTCTGCACACCGACCATCTGGACGTGCTGTACACCCACTGGCAGAGCCCGGATTTTGGCGTGTATCCGCTGGAAGAGACCATGGAAGCCATGATGAAGCTGAAGGAGCAGGGCAAGATCCGCGCCATCGGTGCTTCCAACGTCACCTCCGATATCATCCGGGGCTACTGCCGCTACGGCCAGCTGGACGTCATTCAGGAAAAGTACAGCCTGCTGACCCGCCGCATTGAAAAGCAGCTGCTGCCCACCTGCAAGGAGCTGGGCGTTTCGGTACAGGCCTACTCCCCGCTGGAGCAGGGTCTTTTGACCGGCAAGGTGACCATGGACACCACCTACCCGGAGGGCAGCACCCGCAACACGAACCCCTGCTTCCAGCCCACCCGCCGGGCACAGGCGCTGGAACTGCTGGCAAAGTGGGGCGATCTGACCGAGAAGTACGACTGCACCATGGCGCAGCTGGTCATTGCCATGACCGCCCGCATGATCCCGGGGCTGCACGTTCTGTGCGGTGCCCGCAAGCCGGAGCAGGTACTGGACAACGCCGGTGCGCTGCACATCAAGCTGGACGGCGCTGATGCCGTCCGCATGAAGTGGGACGTGGACGCGATCTCCTGAGCATAAGCAGAACAACACCGGAGCATCTTCGGACGCTCCGGTGTTGTTTTTTATCTCTTATTCTCCTCTTGCCAGCGCTTGCAGCTTTTTCTTATCCAGCACCTGCACACCGCCGCGATACAGCCGCACCCAGCCCTCCTGCGCAAAGTATTTGAGCATCCGGCTCACCACCTCGCGGGCAGAGCCCATGTACTTTGCCATCTGGTCGTGGGTCATGCGGAGGTCCGTGCCGCCGGTCTTGGCAAGCTCGTCGGTCAGAAAAATGGCAAGCCGCCGATCAGCGCTCATGAACAAAATCTGCTGCATCGTCCACATGGTATCGGAAAAGCGCTCTGCCGTCATCTGGTAGGCGTAGCAGCGCACATAGACGTTTTCCTGCATCAGCTGCCGGAAGATGCCCGCGCTGATGCACAGCGCTTCGGTGTCCTCCTCGGCATCGATGTAGAGGTCGATGTTCACCGCGTCCATCACGCAGGAGGCGGACAGAATGCACACCTCCCCGCCGAACAGGCGGTACATCGTCACGTCCCTGCCGTCCTCGGACAGCAGATAGGAGCGCAGCTGCCCGCTGCGCAGCAAAAGGATGCCCACACAGCTTTCCAGCGGGCTGTGCACCCGGGCGCCCTTGGCGTAGTGCACCGGGCGGGTAAAGCGGCACAGCCGCTCCTGTTCTTCCGGGGTCAGCTGCTCCCAGAACGGAAACGCACAAGCCAAGCACCGGGCGTGCGGAGATGCTTCTGCCATACGGTTCACCCCTTTCGCAGCGCCTTGGCGGCTTCCGTGCCCGCCAGTGCGCCCTCGTAAACGGCCTTTGCCACCTGCAACAGCCCGCCGGTGCAGTCCCCGGCGGCGTACAGGCCGGGCACGGTGGTCTGCATTTTGTCGTCCACCACGATGCGGTTGCCCTCTACGGCAGCGCCCAGCTTCCGGGCAAGTGCGGTACTGCCCGCCACGCCCAGCGCCACAAATACGCCGGATACCTCCCGCACTGCGCCGCCCGCCAGCTGCACGCCGGTGACGGTCTGCTCGCCCAGAATGGCTTCCACCTTCTGGGTGCAGACGCTCACCTCGGGCGGGAAGTCTGCGGTCAGGGCTGCGCCGTTCGTCAGCAGGGTGACGCTTTTTACCACCGGCAAAAGCGCCTGCACCTCATGCAGGGCGTACTCGCCGCTGCCCAGCACCGCCACGTCCTTTCCGCGGTAGAAAAAGGCGTCGCAGGCTGCGCACCAGCTTACGCCGTGGCCTTCCAGCCCGGTCAGCCCCGGGATGCGGGGCACCGCGCGGGAAGCACCCGTTGCCAGAATGACCGCGTCTGCCGGGTACGCGCCTGCCAGCGTTTCCACGGTCAAACGGTCGGTCCATGTCAGCCCCACGGCCTCGGTCTGCACGAATTGCACCCCCAGCCGCCGGGCGTTCTCGATGCTGCGGCGTTCCAGCTCCTGCCCGGAGACCGGCTGGGCGAAGCCGTAATAATTTTCGATCTTTTCGGCGCGCGCCAGCGCCCCGGAGCCCTTGGTCAGCACGGTGGTCTGCACCCCGGCGCGCACGGCGTACAGGGCAGCGGACACCCCCGCCGGGCCGGAGCCGATTACCGCGACCTTTGTGATGTGCCTTCGGGCGGGCTTTTCGAGAGGAGCCTTCAGATCCCAGTCACCCATGATCTGCTCGACGGCATTGATGTTTACCGCCTCGTCCACATGGTTCCGGGCGCACTTTTTCTCGCAGGGATGGAAACATACCCGGCCCGTGATGGCCGGAAACGGCTGGACGCTGCGGTAGCGCCGGGCCGCTTCGCCAAGGTGCCCCTGCTGGATCAGGTAATGGTTGCCGCGAATGTCGACCCCGGCGGGGCAAGCCGCCATGCAAGGGGAAAGGGCCTCTTGCGCGGGTTCGAGCCTGAAAACATCCAGTGGGCATGTTTTGGTGCAGGTTCCGCAGCCGGTACAGGCCGCAGGATCGATGCTGTGGATCATATGAACTCCTTTTACGCATCTGATTGGGAAGGTGACTGCCCCTGTGGGGACAGTGTGTCCGAAACATGGCTGCCGCCGTGGTGTTTTTCTTTGGTCGGGAAAGCAATATGAAAGGGACCCTCCTCTAGGCTGCATGGGGACGGACGTCACGGCAGCGAAATGTTGTGCGTCGTTGATAAAGAGTAAGTAAAGGGTGTTCCAGCTCGTTATTGTATCGTTTTTATTGTTTTTTATTTAAAAAGGAAGAATCCGCATTTCTTTTTTTGTCTTGAAAACGGACAATTTTGTATATTGCCGTATTGTTTCCGGACGGCTATGTTGGCGAGGGCTGAACGGTCGATGGGCCGCGGTGAAGGAGAAGGATATGGCGAAAGAAAAGGCGTGGTATGCGGACAGTGCTGTCGGGACGTTGCTCGCGGATCTGTTTGAAGGAAAATGGTCCCCCGAATTGCTCGCACAGCTTGCCCAGATCCCGCTCGCTGAAGCGGAGCGGGGTGCGTTTCCCGGCTGTCCGCCTTCCTCCGGGAGGAAACGTCGGTTCCGTCTGGTGGAGCGCGTCCAAGCCCACAAGGAGGCGTGCTCGTTTTTGCTGGCCCGGCCCTCCGGCTCCGGTATCGAATCGTTTTTGCGGCTGTCTGCGGATGGGGAAGAGCTTGGGGCACTGGAAACGATGTTGGGGCTGGGCTTGAGCCGCATGAACACCTTGCGCCCGGCGGGGATCAATCTCGTCCTCCGCCTCGTCCATCGAAGCCTTCTGGGAGTGGGCTTGCGAGGACTGAACGCCGATGGGGCGAAGCGGTACCGGCGTCTTTGCCGTGACGTGCACCCGCTCATCGTTTGTTCGGGCAGCAATACGCCTTCGCTTGCCCGGCTCTTTTTCCGGGCGCGGGGGCTGGCCGTGAAGTTCGGGGACAGACGCGACATGGCGCTCTTCGACCTGCTCGTCGGTTCCATAAACGTCTGCAATACGCCGGAACACGGGAACCCGCGTTTCCACGCTATCATGGCCCGCGGGTATACGGCGCTTGAGGCGCTCAAAGAACCGGACCTGTTCGAACAGGCGGCACCCTATCTCGGCATTTACCATTTCATTGAGGGGAACTACGAACAGGCAATGAACCTCTTTTCCCGCGCAAGCCGGAAACTGCGCGCGCAGGAGCACCATCTCGTCGAAATGTTTTATGTCAGGCACTGGAGCTTTGCGGCTTCCTGCCGGGGGAATTTTGAGCTGGCGGCCGGGCTGCTGCTCTCGCGGCTGCGCATGTTCGCCGCGCGCAGCGACAACCAGCTCGCCCGTTCCATACGCGGGCAGCTTGCGGCGTTGTATCTGCGCATGGGGCAATATGAAAAGGCGCTGGAACAGCTGGACATAGCGCAAATAGGCGTTTCGCCGCAAGTGGATATCGTCAGCGGCGTCACCAATGCGCGCCACCTCGCCTACTACCATATGCTGTCCGGAAATCCGAAGGCGGCCTACAAGGTGCTCCATTCGGCACTGGATGAGGCACGGCGTCAGGGGTATGAGCGCCCGATTTATCTGGGGGGCGCACTGCTTGAGCTTTTGTGCGCCTTTCAGGAGCAGGGATGCCCGCCGCTTCCCTGCTATTCGGCGGAGCAGGAGCTGCAACGCTGCCTCAGGGGGCCCAACCGTATGTTGCGGGGCGTTGCGGCCCGCTTGTCCGGCAACGCGCTGATGCGCGGAGGAAATGAGGATGGGGCGCTCGGCCTGTATCAGGACAGCCTCGCACTGCTTGAAAAGATAGGCTGCCCGCTTGAGGCGGCGAAAACGCGGCTGGCGCTGGCTTCACTGGCGTTACGGCGCAACGACAAGGAAAAGGCCGTGCTGCTCGTGAGCGACGCATGGCCCATGTACGATTGTCTCAAGGATTTTTTCTGGCCGGAGGAACTGCTTGCTCTGGTCCCCACCTACATGCGCAAGCATGGGGACGCCAATCTTTCCTCGCGGGCCCTTCTCGAAGCCTACCGTGAAAGTTTTTCCCCCCACAGGACATGGGAACAGTTCGAGGCCTTTTCGCAGGCTTTGTTGGCGGAGTCGGCCCGCATCCTCGGCACTACGCAGGGATACCTCTTTCATGTCCCGTATCCACATGCGCCGATCCGCCTTGTGGCCGTTCTCGGAGGCAAGCTCGAATCAGTGACGTATCCTTATGCCTCCCTGCCCGATCTCATGGAGCTCGTAGCCGAGGGAGCTCCGCTTATTCTGGACAATGTGCAGGAAGGGGGGATGGGGTTCGGAAGCATGTTGATCGGCATTCCCATAGACTGCCGTCCCGATGGGGTTTATGCGCTGTGCCATGTCGGGGCTTTTTTGCCGGAGGTCCGCACCGTCCTTGAAGAGAATGTGCTGAAAGATATCGGGCGTGTCCTTGCCTGGGAGTGTTCCCGCGTTATGGAGCGGGAGCGGCGTCATGCGGAGCGCCTTGAGACGCTTGCAGATACGTCTGGAGAGATGATCTGCGTTTCCGATGAGATGGAACGGTTTCTCGGCGATGTGGAACTTGCGGCGAAAACCGACGCTTCCATCCTGCTTTGCGGGGAATCCGGCGTGGGCAAGGAGATGGTGGCCCGGTACATCCACGAGAAAAGCGGCAGGAGCGGCAGGCTTGTCATCATCAACATGGCGAGCCTTCAGGACGAGTTGTTCGAGAGCGAGCTCTTCGGGCATGAAAAGGGATCTTTCACGGGAGCCATGACCAGCAAGCCCGGTCTGGTGGAAATGGCCGAAAACGGCACGCTGTTTCTGGATGAATTCACGGAGGCCAGCACGCGGGTGCAGGCCAAGCTCCTGCGGGTCCTTCAGGAGCGCTGCTTCCATCGCGTGGGCGGAACGCAGACCATCAGCGTGAACTTCCGCCTTATCGCGGCCTCCAACAGGGACATCACCCATGCGGTCAGGCAGGGGCTCTTCCGCGCGGATCTCTACTATCGCATCGCCGTGATCAATCTGAAAATCCCTCCGCTGCGCGAACGCAAGGCCGACATCATCGCCATTGCCCGCTACTATCTGCATTTTTTTTCGCACTGGCATCATCGGGAATGCGTTCAGGATTTTTCTCCGGAAAACCGCCGTATCCTGGAAAGCTGGAGTTGGCCGGGGAATATACGCGAGCTGCGCAACGTCATCGAGCAGTCGGTTGTCTTGACCGGGGGGCGACACCTGACGCTTCCTGATCCGGTGGAGCATACCGAGGCTTCCCGAGGCGTCGGGGCTCTGGGAGGTGGGGAGATGCCCGAAGAGTTGTTTTCCGGAAATCCGTCTCTGGCGGATCTCGAAAAACGGTATATCGAGAGGACGCTGGAGCAGTCGGGCTGGCGGATTGAAGGGAAGAGGGGAGCACTCGCCGTGCTGCGTATAAGCCGATCAGCATTGTACGACAAGATGCGGCGGTATGGAGTGAAGAGGCCCTTTTGAGGACTGATGCCTCTGAAGGCCGTCATAGCTAAAGTAAAACATGAAGGATGAGCGACATAAAAAACATTCCCAAAACGGGGAAGGGAGGCAAACGCGGGACGGAGAAAAGAGGCTGCCAGCCTTTGCGTGAACGGCTGGCAGCCGCGGAGATGATCTCAGGATTCGTAGACGATGCGCCCTCCGGAGATGGTCTTGAGCACGGAAAGCGTTTCGATGGACTCGGGCGGCACGGTCAGCGGATTTCCGGAAAGCTGCACAAAATCCGCATAGTATCCGGGAGCGATTGTACCGACGGCATGATCCCGTGCGCTGCACTTGGCGGCATTGACGGTGTAGGCTTTGAGGGCGTCGAGCGGCGAGATCCTCTGATCAGGGCCGAGAATGCGCCCCGCCGTGGTTGTGCGGTTGACGGCGGTATGGATGGAACGGATGGCATCCACGGGCTGCACCGGAGAGTCGACATGGAGGCCGAAGGGAATTCCCATGCGCACGCAGGAACCGCAGGGATCGAGCCGCGCGGCCCGCTCTTCGCCGAGGAACAGGTTGACGTGGCGCTCGCCCCAGACGTTGACGTGGCGGACAAAGAACGTCGGCGTGACCCCGCAGGCATGGAGCCGGGACAGCTGTTCGTCAGTCGCCATCTGCACATGGATGATCATGTCTCCGGGGACTTTTCTCGGGCACTTTCGGAGGGCCTCTTCAAACCCCCGCACGACGAATTCGATGGCGGCGTCGCCGTTGGCATGGAAGGCGACGGGGACGCCTTGGCAGTGGTACTTGGCAATCAGCTCGGCGATCTGTTCGGGCGTGAGGACATGATCCCCGCAAAAATCGGGTTTGCAGGCGTAAGGCTCCCCGAGCACGGCGGTCAGGGACTGGATCGAGCCGTCCGCAAACGATTTCACCCCCCCGTAGTAGAGATAGTCGGAAACGGGCATGTTCCATGTGCCGAGTTCGAGCATTTCATCCATGATGTTGGGCATGAAATGCAGGTAGCCTCGGGCGTTCATGCGTTTTTCCCGGGCCAGCCGGTTGTAGGCGCGGAGAATGCCGTGAGCGCCGTTGCTGAGGCCGATGCCTCCATCCTGAAACATCGTGAATCCCGCACGGTTATAGTCGGCGATCGCATATTCGATTTTCTCAGGGAGCTTCTCGGGCGGGCAGGCCGGAATCTTTTGAAATACCTTGAAATAGGCGTTCTCTTTAAGCAGTCCTTCCGGCATCCCGTCATCCCCGAGTACAACCATTCCGCCTTCGACGGAAAAATCCGCGGTGACGCCGAGCTTGGCGAGGTCGTGCTCGAGGTGGAGGGCATGACCATGGCCTCCAAGCTCCACAAGAACAATGCCGTCAAGAACGTTTCGCTCAAGGTCCGCCGCGGCGAGATCGTCTGCCTTGCCGGCATCGACGGCAACGGCCAGACGGAGTTCGTCTATGGTCTGACCGGCCTGGAGCCGCTCGTTTCCGGCTCCGTCAAGCTCTGCGGTAAGGACATCACCCATGCGTCCATCCGCCAGCGCAGCGTGATGGGCATGAGCCACATCCCCGAGGACCGTCACAAGCACGGCCTTGTGCTCGACTATTCGCTCGAGGACAACATGGTGCTCCAGCGCTACTTTGAGCCGGAGTTCACCGACAAGGCGGGCTTCCTGCGCCGCAGGAACATCCGCACCTACGCCGAAAAGCTCATCGACCAGTACGACGTCCGTTCCGGTCAGGGCCCGATCACCATTGCCCGCAGCATGTCCGGCGGCAACCAGCAGAAGGCCATCGTCGCCCGTGAGATCGACAAGGATCCCGAGC
>ERZ779890.4490-NODE-4490-length-11607-cov-4.610976_pt1 | contig 11607 bp, 8 predicted proteins | sample MGYA00511553_ERZ779890 | MGnify/ENA primary metagenome ERZ779890 (study PRJEB29588, sample SAMEA2152064) | human gut metagenome | biome: human gut; feature: human-associated habitat; material: faeces | place: Denmark | collected 2008/2010 ...
GCCATCGACGAAGGGTCCGGCCACCGCATCGTGTCCGGCATGGGCGAGCTCCATCTTGATGTAATCCTTGAGCGCATCCGCCGCGAATACGGCATCGCGCCCCGCGTGGGCCAGCCTCAGGTCATCCGCCGCGAAACGCCGAAGCGCACGGCATCCGCGACCGGCATATTCGACCGCGAGCTCGGCAAGGAAACGCACATCGGCGAAGTCGCCCTGTCCATCGCCCCGCGTGAACGCGGTTCGGGCAACCAGATCCGGTTCGCCATCGATACGGCCATCCTGCCCGCCGCCTTCGTCGATGCTGTCAGGCAGGGCGTGGAAAACGCGCTCCAGTCCGATCCCGTTACCGGTTACCCCCTTCAGGACGCGGACGTCGAAATCACCGCCATGCCCCGGCGTGACGGCTCCACGGTCGCGGGCTACCATATGGCTGCGGGCATCGCCTTGCGCTCCGCCCTTGAAGCCGCACAGGTCACGACGCTGGAGCCGCTTATGTTTGTGGAAATCTCCGCGCCGGAAGCCAACCTCGGCCCCGCCATCAGCCTGTTCGGCACGCGCGGCGGGAAAGTTGAAAACATCCTCGACCACGCGGGGCTCAAGCTTGTGCAGGGCCTTGCCCCCCTCAGCAAGCTCTTCGGCTTCTCCACAGACCTCCGGTCGGCAACACAAGGCCGGGCCGGGCTGATGATGAGGTTTGAACGCTTCGACGTCATTTAAGGCAAGCAGTTTCCAAGAGGCCCCTAGCGGGCCTTTTTTCATGCATAAGCAAATGCCATACAGCAGGCAGACCTCTTGATGCGCCACTCACGGAATACTTGCCATATTCCGCCGCATGGAAGCCCAAAAGCCCATGCCCCCGTTGTTAACAACAGGAAACAGTTTGTGACATTCCGGAATCATCGTTAGACGGACTAGTTGTACATATCGTTCAATTCCTCAGGCAACGCCTCGATCAAATCCATAACCCGGAGATCCAGCGCATGAGCGATCGCATACAGCGTGGACAAAGTCGGCTCTTGTGTGCCCGCCTCAAGGTATTGGATGCAACGAAGAGAACGCCCTGACTTCATGGCCAGCCCCATCTGGGAAAGGCCACGTAACTTGCGTTTTTCTTTCAGCATATCACCAAACGGCTTCGCACCGGAACATAACCGCGAAATCGGTACTTGTGTTACGCAGTATAATGCGCTACAATAGGTTATGTATAAGGAACGCCCGAAAATTGACGCAGAACAGCAATGGATAGAAACGGGCAAGGCGTTTTTGGCGCTTTTCATAGCTGAACCCGAATTTGCCCGAAAAGCTGTGGAAATCGCCCGACGATCTCCGAGGCTCACTTGCAAGCATGCCACTATCATTCGAGAGTTGCAGCTAGTATCTGACCTTATGGTCACAATAAAACGCCGTATCGAAGAAATCGACGGAACCGCTCCGCCTCGTTGACTTCTCGCTCAAACAAAAAGCCCCCCGGCGAATAAAACCGGGAGGCTTTTTCCTCTTTCCCTGACAAGGCCAAAGAGGTGAAAGGAAGCATCCGGGGATGGGAAACCTTTTCTAAGGGGTCCCATCCCCGATTTTTTTATCAGCTATCGTAGAAAGAACGCAGAACCTGACTGCGCACGGGATGGCGGAGCTTACGGAGCGCCTTGGCTTCAATCTGGCGGATACGTTCACGGGTTACGTTGAACAGCTTGCCCACTTCTTCGAGGGTATGGTCGGACTTTTCGCCGATGCCGAAACGCTTGCGGAGCACCTGCTCCTCACGCGGCGTCAGATCCGCCAGCACGGACGCGATCTGTTCGGAGAGCTTGGTATTGACCACCTCTTCGGCGGGCGCGACGGCCTTCTTGTCCTCGATGAAATCCCCAAGGCTCGAATCTTCCTCGTCGCCGATGGGAGTTTCGAGGGAAATGGGTTCCTTGGCGATCTTGAGCACTTTCTTGACCTTTTCCACCGGGTATTCCATGCGCTCGGCGATCTCTTCGGGCGTGGGATCACGGCCCAGCTCCTGCACCAGGTAACGCGAGGTGCGGATGAGCTTGTTGATGGTCTCGATCATGTGCACCGGGATACGGATGGTGCGGGCCTGATCCGCGATGGCGCGGGTAATGGCCTGACGGATCCACCATGTGGCATAGGTCGAGAACTTGTAGCCGCGCTGATACTCGAACTTGTCCACGGCCTTCATCAGGCCGATGTTGCCTTCCTGAATCAGGTCGAGGAACTGCAAGCCGCGGTTCGTGTACTTTTTGGCGATGCTGACCACAAGGCGCAGGTTCGAGCGGATGAGCTCCTGTTTGGCGCGCATGGCGGCGTTGTTGCCGCGCTTGATGCGCCAGAGCACTTCCTCAAGATCGCTCACATTGTGGCAGCATTTTTCCTGAAGGCGCTGGAGGATTTCGATCTTCCCAAGGATCATTTCCTTGTAGGAGAACAGCTCGTCCACGCTCATGTTCAATTCCTTGGCGGCGAGCACGGGGCTGATGTCGCGGGAATCGAGCTTGCGGAACAGGTCCTTGATTTCTTCCTGGTTCTTGCCCGTGGACAGGAGGTACGCCGACAGGTCGCGCTGACAGTTGCGCATCTGGCGGACGTAGTCTTCCACCGTCTCGATGATCCGGTCGATGAGCGTCTTTTCCAGCTTGATGTCGCGCAGACGCGTGACGATTTCTTCCTTGAACGCCATGATTTCCTTCTGAATGGCGGTCACGCGGCGCTCCAGCGTACAGCATTCGTCCAGCTTGGCGTAGATTTTGCGTTTTTTCTTGAATGTCTGGCGGATTTCCTCCAGCAGCAGGATAACGCGGGTGCGCTGGTTCATCTCGTCTTCAGTAGGGTCGTCTTCCTCAATGGTCTTGACCACATCCTTCAGTTTGATGCGGTTGAGCTTGAGGTCTTCGCCCACGTTGATGAGTTCTTCCACCGCGACCGGGACTTCCACGAGCGCGTACAGGACATCCTGCTCGCCCTGCTCGATTTTCTTGGCGATGGTAACTTCGCCGTCACGATCAAGCAGCGGCACCGCGCCCATTTCGCGCAGGTACATACGGACCGGGTCCGTGCTGCGGGAGGAAAAGTCGGCGGCGTCTTCGTTGTCCACCAGTTCAAGGCGTTCTTCGGACTGCTCTCCGTCCGTTTCAGCCGAGGTGACGGGGATTTTCTTGCCGTCCTTTTCCAGATCCACAATGGCGATTTCGAGCTGATCGAAGATCCCGATGATCTCCTCGAACTGCTCGGGTGTATTCATTTCCAGCGGGACAGCCTTGTTCACTTCCTCGAACGTGAGGAAGCCCATCTCCTTGCCTTTGGCGATGAGGCTCTTGATCTGCTGGATATCTTTAATGTTGTTCCCCATGAGTCCTCTCCAACGTTTCCTGAAGGGCGCGCAAATATTCCAAATCGGCCTCAAAATTGCCTGCGCCGGCTCCCTGACGCAATGCGGCCGAAACCGAGGCCGATTGCGCGGTCAAATGCAACGTATCAAGCATGGTGCGGATTGCGCCGAATTCACCCTCTTCGTTGTCGAGAGGGGGCACGTCCCCGGTGCGACACCGGATCCAGAAACGCTTTTCCCTGGGGTCAAGATGCTGCACCACTTCATCCACAGGGTACTCTTCAAGTTTTTGCCAAAGATCCCGCGCCCACGCGGCGCTCAGAACCAGATGGGCCCCAAGCTCCCGAAGGCGGGGCAGAGAGGAGGGATACCGGACCGCAAAGGTCATGATTTCCCTGTCTCTGGGATTCGTCCGCACGGGCGGCTGGGTCTCCTGGCCGCCCGCGTTGCGCGGAAGCGCCCGCGCGCCGCGGCTCTCAATGATCCGCTCGCGCAACTCGCTTTCCGCCAGCCCCAAGCCGGTGCTCAATGTGGACGCGAAACGGCTGACGAGTTCGGGCAGTTCAACCTGCCTGAGAAACTCGCGCGCCCAGTCCACGGCTTCCCGCGGGGCCATATCGCGCAGGCAACGCACGCAGAAGGCCATGCCCTCCGGCGCATTCCTGCGCAAATCCTCAAAAATGTCCGTTCCCTGCGTCCGTAACAGGCTGTCGATGTCCTCGCCCTCCGGAAAAAGGACGACTTTACAGGACAGCCCCCGCGTCAACAGCATCTCGCACGCACGGAGCGCGGCCTTGCGGCCCGGCCCGTCGCCGTCGAAAAGCAGCTCCACGTGCGACGTAAACCCTGAAATCCGTTTCACCTGTTCCGGGGTGAACGCCGTACCGAGCACGCCCACCGCACTGGAGTAGCCGAACTGGTGCAGCGTCACCACGTCCATGTAACCTTCCGTCAACATGGCGGGCTTTCCCGTCGCAATGGCGCGCCGGGCCTGTTGCAGTCCGTACAAGTGTTCGCCTTTTTTGTATAACTGCGAATCACTGCTGTTGATGTATTTGGCTTCGTCCTCGTTGGCGATGATGCGCCCGCCAAACGCGATGACGTTCCCCGAAAGGCTGCGGATGGGAAACATCAACCGCCCGCGGAAACGGTCATACGCCCTGCCCCGCTCGCTCTTGCCGAGCAGCGCGGCCTCCACGCCCATCGATTCGCTGAATCCGGCCCGCCGCAGCACTTCCGCGAGCGACTGCCAGTCCCGGCGGCTCCAGCCAAGCCCGAAGAGTTTCGCCACATCTTCCGAAATCCCTCTCCGGGCCATGTAGTCCCGGCATTCCGCGCCGTCCCGGCCTGAGAGGTTCTCCGTGAAATGCGCCGCCGCGATCTCATGGATTTTCAGCAGCTGCCGCCGTTTGGACATGGTTTGTCCGGCAGGCTGGCCGTCGTGCTTCTGCGGCCCGCGTTCCAGCGTGACGCCAGCCTCTTCCGCGAGCTGTTCAAGCGTTTCCTTGAAATCCAGCCCGTTGATCTGCCCGTAAAAATCGAACAAATCTCCGGAAGCCTGACAACCGAAACAATAAAAAAAACCTTCTTCCTCGTTGATGGAAAACGAGGGCTTGGTTTCCTGGTGAAAAGGACAAGGCGCTACCCAGCGAGGCCCATTGCGTTTCAGGTCCACGTACCGTCGGGCAATGTCCACCAGATTCAAGCGCGCCTTGATTTCCTGAATGGCTCTTGCGTTCCGTCCCATACGCTCCCGTACGCCTCCGGCGGCAAGGGGCGCATGGCGCCGATGCCCGTAAAGCTCATTATCCAGTGCTCGCGGCCTCCGCATCAGCCAGGCCGGTCCCTCCGGCTTTGTCCGGGGAAGACTTCCCCGCGCCCCTCATCTTGGAGCACGCCTCAATCGGGACTCTCAAAAATCTCACGCCGTTTCCGCAGTCCTTCTCATATAAAGCAGGATCTACCGCAGTCAAACCCTTTCTTCTTTTTATAAAGTTTCAAAGAGGGGAATACGCTTGAGGGGAAGGGGGTCCCCCTCCATTTCTCAAACTTACTTAAAAGTAACAATCGTCACGCCGTCACCCCCTTGATCCTCAGGGGCCAGCGCGAACGAGGCTATACCGGGGAAGGTCTTCAAGAACGCGTGCACTTCCTTGCGAAGGACCCCCGTACCGCGACCGTGAACGATTTCCACACCCTCGCGCCCGGACAGCAGCGCCCGGTCGAGGTACTGCGAGAGTTCGCCGAGAGCCTGATCCGCCCGCTTGCCGCGCAGATCCAGCCGAAGGAGCGACATTTCGGGAGCGCTTCCGGCGGTCGTCCGCACCAGCACGCCGGACTTCGGCTTGGCCTGCTGCTGCGGCGCATCGGCGGGGCCGAGCAACGCGGCATCGGCCCACAAGGTCACGCCGTTCATGTCCAGCTTGACCCGGTTCTGCCTGGCGTCGACTTCGCGCACCACGGCTTTCTTGTTCCAGGGACGGTGCATCACATGCTGGCCCGGCTTGAGTTCCGCAATGTCGAACGCCGGGGCCGCCGCCTCTTCCTGTTCCGGAGAAACGTGCAGTTCGGCACGGACCTTGGCAAGCTCCTTGAGGGCCTGCTTGTGCCCGGCCTTGCCTTCCTGCCAGTCCTTCATGACCTTGGCGGACAGCTCGCGCACGTCTTTGATGAGGCGTTCACGCTCACGCTCGAAACGCTCCTGCACGGCCTTGCGCTTTTCGCGGGTACGCTGCTGCTCGGCCTTGAGCGCATCAAGTTCGCCTTCGCGCTTGGCGGCCAAGGCGTTCAGGCGATCCATCACCGCCGTCATATCCTGACCGTCCAGCAACAAATACTGTTCCGCACGGCGCAATACCGATTCGGGGAGCCCGTGCTCGCGGGCCACGTCCAGCGCCTGACTCGCGCCGACCTGATCGTAGGCCAGCCGGAACAGCGGCTTTTTCGTGCCCGGATCGAACAGCACCGAAGCGGCACGCACGCCCTCACGGGTCAGCGCGTAGGTTTTCAGGGCCGGAAAATGCGTCGCGGCCACCACATGCGCCCCGCGTTCGAGGAGGCCGTCGAGCACGGCCTGAGCCAGCGCGGCCCCTTGCGCGGGGTCGGTGCCGGCGCCGAACTCGTCGAGCAGGATGAGCGTGCGGCGATCCGTGGCTTCCCATGCGTTGCCGAGATGCCGGATCTGCGCCGTAAACGTGGAAAGATGATCATCAAGGCTCTGCTCGTCGCCGATGAACGCGTGGATCGACGTCCACCACGGGATGACGGAACCCTTCGCCACCGGGACCGGCAATCCGGCGAGCGTCATGATCGCCAGCAAACCGAGCGTCTTGAGGCATACGGTCTTGCCGCCCGCGTTGCCGCCGCTGATGACGAGCGCGCGATCCGTGGGCCGGAAAATGAGGTCCACCGGATGCGGGCCGCCCTGCTTGCGGATCTGCGGATCGAGCGCGAGAAGCGGGTGACGCGCGCCGAGCAGGGATAACGGCGCATCTTCCCCGCCGGGGCTGATCGTAGCGCACGCGCCGTCGAACAAGGCCGCCAGCCCGCATTTGGCAAGCTCCACGTCCAGCCGGACCAGCAGGTCCCAAGCCGAACGGATGAACGGCAATTCGTTCTGCACGATGCCCGTAAGGTAACGCAACACTTTGCGCTCTTCCTCGCGTTCCTCGCGCTTGAGCTCTTGCAGGCGGTTGTTCTGCTCCACGAGGAACAGAGGCTCGAAATAGCAGGTTTCGCCGGTATTGGAGTAATCGTGGATGATGCCCTGAATGCGGCCCTTGAAATTCGACTTGAGCGGCAGGACGTAACGGTCCGACGCCAGCGTCATGTAGTCATCCTGAAGGTACTGGGCGATGTTGTACTGGACAGCGAAATCCTTGACCTTACGCAGGCACATGAGGTGCAGGCGGCGCAATTCGCCGCGCACGAGCATCAGTTCGGGGGAGCTTTCGTCCTTGATGAGCCCGTCATCGCCGAGGCACCGGGACAGGGCCGAAAGGGTCATCTCAGGCAGGGGCATGGAGGCCACGAGATCCCGCAATGAAGGCCACATGGCGCCGTTTTCATTGATGGACTGGGCGGCCTTGCGGCCCTGGAGCAGGGTTTCGCGGAGCGCCCACAGCGCGTCGGCGTCGAGCGGTGCGGAGGACGGGGACACGGCGGCCTTTTCCAGATGGGGGAAAAGCCCCTCGAGATCCGGAAAATCGGACAGGCGGAAGCCGCTGTGCGCGGACCACGTGCGCACTTCGTCGAACAGGGTATGCGCGGCGTTGACGGCGTCCGCATCGCGCAACGGGAAAAGGCCGAGACTGACCCTGCGGCCGGCCTCGGATACACACAAGCCGGCAAGATGCTCCAGCACCTTGCCGAATTCAAGAGCCTTTATCGTACGGCTATCCATGCAAACTCACTTCCTCCCGGCGCGGCGTCCCGCGCGGGGGGCTAGCTCAGGCGCGCCTTGACTGCGGCGCTGACGGCCTTGCCGTCCACACGGCCTTTATAGTCGCCCATCACGGACTGGATGACCTTGCCCATGCCGGACATGTTGGTCACGCCAAGCGCGGCGATGGCGGCGTCGATGGCCGCGGCCAGTTCTTCCTCGGAAAGCGGCTCGGGAAGGTAATCCTTCAAAATGGAAAGTTCCGCGGCTTCCTTCTCGGCGAGATCGGGCCGATTGGCCGCCGTGAACTGCTCGATGGAGTCCTGACGCTGTTTGGCCTGCTTCTGGACGACGGTGGCAAGCTCTTCGTCGGTGACGGGCCGCATGAGTTCCACCTGCAGGTTCTTCACCGCCGTCTTCAAAAGGCGCAGCACACCCAAGCGCAGGGCATCCTTGGCCTTGTAGGCGGCAATGTAGTCCTGCTCGATACGCGTTGTCAGAGACATGATAATTCCCGGGAGATGATGATTGAAAAAACACGGAAAGCCGAAAGGACTTCCCGTGTATCCACCTCTATCGCCTACGAGATCGTCCGTCCCGGTTGCCGGAAAGACAAGCGGGACAAACACGGAAACGCTCCGCTCGTCTGCGGGAGGAGCCCCGCCAAAAAGGACGGGATGCACTCCCGTCAAAACGATGGAGCGTTCCAAACCCCTTGTCTTTCCGTTTCCGCATCCGGGAGGACGAAGAAACGGAAAGGACTAAGCGGCGTTCATCTTACGCATTTTCTTCAGCAGACGCTTGCGGGCGGCGGCCTTTTTCTTCTTGCGCATGACGCTCGGCTTTTCGAAGTGCTGGCGCTTCTTCATTTCAGACAAAATGCCAGCCTTTTCCACCTGCTTCTTGAAGCGGCGCAGAGCGATATCGAAGTTGTAGTCGTCTTCGTTCAGAAAGACTCCGGGCATTGGTCATCACCCCCTCTTTGCGAAATACTCTCCAAGGAGGGCGACAAAAAACACCCGGCCTGAAGACAGAAAGGGGGAAGATAGACGACTTTCCGAAAAAAGGCAAGCCCTAATGACTTTCCGCCGGGTGCTCCTCACCGTGGCAACCGCAGCCGCCCCGGCAGGTGTCCCAGATCGAGCGCAGGATCACATAGCCCACGCCGGTGCCGATCACGAACAGCACGAGGTAGAGCACCCCAAAGAAGACCGCGAAATCGGGGGACCACCACGGAATGTCCTGAGGAAGGGGGCTGTGGATCGTTTCGCCGTGCAACATCTGCTTTCTCCTTACTTGTTTAGCGCATCCTTGAGCATCTTTCCGGGACGGAACCGCACCACCTTGGAGGCCGCGATGGTGATGACATCTCCGGTACGGGGGTTGCGTCCCTGACGTTCCTGACGCGTTTCCGCAACGAATGTGCCGAAACCGGTCAAGGTGAGCTTGCCGTCTTCCGCCAGCATTTCCTGGACGGATTCCAGCATGGCATTGAGGGAACGTTCCGCAGCCGCTTTGGTCATGTTGGCCCGGGCCGCAATCTGCGCGACGAGATCTGCCTTGGTCATCATCGACTCCTTCTGCTCGTTTCGGACCACGGACGGCAGGACATGGTACACCACCACGACCCGCTCCGCAATCGCGCCCGACGTCACAGGGCAGCACCTTTTATCCGGCACAACGCCCTCTGATCATGGGGCATTTATTGGGGCAAAACTTGGCTCAGCCGTTCTTTTGGTCAATCATGTTTTTTCGGGGAAGTCAACACCCCGAACGTCCAAAAATTCCGGCAAGCTGTTGAAACTGTTCCGGCGTGAGCGTCTCGGGACGCGCTTCCGGGGCGATACCCAGCCGCTCAAGCGCGGCGGCGGTGTCGTCCCTGCCCGCACGCCGGAGGATCGATTGCAGCTGCTTGCGCCGCAACTGGAAACAAAGCTTCAGTATGGAGGAAAGGGCCTTCGGGTCCGCGGGATGCCGTTCCCGAGGCAGGGGGATGAACGTGACCACGGCGGAATCCACCTTCGGAGGCGGATTGAACGCACCGGGCCCGACCACAAAGCCCCACTCGACCCGGACATAGCTCTGGATCCAGACCGACAGCGCGCCGTAGTCCTTGGTCCCCGGCTTGGCGTACAGCCGCTCGGCCACTTCCTTCTGCACCATGAACACCGCCCGCGTCAGGTCCGGCGTCCGGGACACGATATCCCACATGAGCGGCGAACCGACATTATAAGGCAGGTTGCTGATGATTTTCCACGGGCCTTCCAGCGACTCCCAAGGGAAGGCCAGAGCGTCGGCATTGAGCACCTGCACGGCGGGGGCAGGGCGTTCCAGCTCGGCATGATGGGCAGCCCAATAGCTGTCCTTTTCGATGAGGCGGAACTCGGCGGGGCCCCGCTCGTGGATGATGCCGGTGATGGCGCCCGGACCGGGGCCGATTTCCAACACCCGGTCCTCCGGCCCGATCCGCAGAAGATCCACGATGCGGGCCGAGGTTTTGGCGTCTTTCAAAAAATGTTGGCCAAGGCTTTTCTTGGCCCGAGGTGCAGCAGTCAAAACATCCCTCACACGGTTCAGGGAAAAAGACGTTTTCCCATTGAAGCCGAAATACTACCCGTTTCGCACCGGCTGTCAATGATGCCCGGGGTCCGCCCCGCGCGTCCGTACCCTTATTTGCACAAAAAGACACAAGCACCGGGCTACGGTCCCGCAGCCCGGAAAAAAACACAGCAACCACGCGGGGGAAAAGACCCCCTTGACATCTATAGAGACTACTCCCTATGACAAACGGTAAGAACAGATCGAAAGCGGGCCCGCCGTGCGCGGGGCCTCACGGAGATCCTTATTTCCCGTGCCCCGTTGCGCGGGGAACATAACGGCACTCCCTCCGGGGTGACCCGGAAGGAACTGGTAACACCCACAGAAGCAGGAGAGGACTATGTCCAAAGCCTTGGATAGCCAGCGAACCTACGCCCTGATCGGTACAGGCGGCTGCGGAAAAACCTCACTGGCGGAAATGCTGCTCTTCCAGAGCGGCGTCATCAACCGTCTGGGAGCCATTGAAGAAGGCACGACCACTCTTGATTACGAACCGGAAGAAATCAAGCGCCGCGGCTCCATCCAGCCCGGATTCGCCACTTTCCTCTGGAACAAGGACCGCCACTTCCTCATGGACGTCCCCGGCGACACCAACTTTACCGGTGACCTTCCCTACCTGCTGATGGGCGTCGACGCGGCCGTCCTCGTCATCGATGCCGTCGACGGCGTGCGCCCCCTCACCCGCCGCATCTGGAACGCCGTGCGCGAAGCCGGACTGCCGTCCTTCGTGTTCATCAATAAAATGGATCGCGACCGCGCCGACTTCGATATGGCCTTCAACGGCCTTTCCTCGGTGCTCGGCATGAAGCCCGTTACCCTGTACATGCCGGTCATGACTGACGGCGTGTTTACCGGCGTCGTGGACATCCTCGGCGGCAAGGCCCTTATGTTCGGCGAAAACGGCGCCGTGACCGAAGCCCTCATCCCCGACGCCATCGCGGACGAAGCGGCGCTCCTGCACGACACCACCGTCGAAAACATCGCCGAGTCCGACGAAGAGCTGATGGAGAAATACCTTGAGGAAGGTTCCCTTTCCGAAGAAGACCTCGCCTCCGGCCTGCGCAAGGGCGTGCTCAACGCCAGCCTTGTCCCGGTCGTGGTGGGCTCCTCGCTCGAAAACAAGGGCGGGCGCGAACTGCTCGACGCCATCGCCCGCCTCTTCCCCTCGCCGCTCGAACGTCCGGCCTTCCTCGACGCCGACGGCCGTCCGCTGGGCAACCCCACCGAAGGCGCGCTGCTCGAATGGCTCCGGCGCGAAAACGGCGACTACGCCGCACTGCGCGAAGGGGGGCGG
>ERZ779890.4498-NODE-4498-length-11590-cov-4.525184_pt1 | contig 11590 bp, 10 predicted proteins | sample MGYA00511553_ERZ779890 | MGnify/ENA primary metagenome ERZ779890 (study PRJEB29588, sample SAMEA2152064) | human gut metagenome | biome: human gut; feature: human-associated habitat; material: faeces | place: Denmark | collected 2008/2010 ...
GAGCCAAGTGTGGGGGTGAGGGGCGGGGGATGGATGGGGTTTTGGAAGGGTTGGTGATGGGCGAGGTGGGCAGGTGGGGATGGCGATGGATTTACGGAAAAACGGGAGGTGTTGCTGAGATGAAAGATAATGATGTAAAAGGCGGAAGGAGGGTGGTATGGTCGCCGCAGGAAAGGCAGGCGGAGTTTATGCAAAGGGGAGAGTATGAGGCTTTGTACGGGGGTGCCGCCGGCGGAGGTAAGTCTGACGCACTTCTGGCGGAGGCGCTCAGGCAGGCGGATAAGGCTTGCTACAGGGGGATAATTTTCAGAAAAACGTATCCGCAACTGACGGAGCTTGAGGACAGGTCGCAGACGCTTTATAAAGGTGCATATCCTGCGGCGAGGTACAACAAGACCAAGCACTGCTGGAGTTTTCCGTCCGGGGCTAAAATCTATTTCGGGGCGATGCAGCATAAGAAAGACAGGCTTAACTATCAGGGCAAGCATTATGACTTTGTGGGGTTCGATGAACTGACGCAGTTTTCCTTTGATGAGTATAGTTATATGTTTTCGAGAAACAGGCCGGGCGGAAAAGGCACGAGGGTGTATATCAGAGCCACGGCGAATCCGGGCGGTCCGGGTCATTCGTGGGTAAAGCAAAGGTTTATAACGGCTGGCGAGCCGATGAAACCGATAATAGAAGAACATAAGGTGAAAAAGCCCGACGGGGCGGAGATAATCATAAGAAAATCGAGAGTGTTCATCCCGGCAAGCGTATTTGACAATAAGGAGCTGTTGCGAAACGATCCGGAATATCTTGCGAGTCTGTCTATGCTTCCGACCGCCGAGAGAAAGGCGCTTCTGTACGGGGATTGGAACAGCTTTACGGGGCAGGTTTTCACCGAATGGAGAGATGACCCGGAGCATTATTGCGACAGAAGATGGACGCACGTCATAGCGCCGTTTGAGATACCTCGCCACTGGGAGATAGTGAGGGGATTTGATTTCGGGTATACAAGGCCGTTTTCGGTAGGGTGGTATGCGGTGGATACTAAAGGGTGCATCTACAGGATAAGAGAATACTACGGTTGTACGGATAAGGCGAATGAGGGCATAAGGCTTGAGCCGTCGGCAATTGCAGAGAATATCAGAAAAATAGAGCGTGACGATCCGAATATAAGAGGGAGAAATGTGTACGGGGTCGCAGACCCTTCAATATTCGATAAAAGCCGTGGGGAAAGCGTCGCAGACCTTATGGCACGGTCGCCTTACTTTATAATCTGGTCGCCGGGGGATAACGCAAGAATATCGGGTAAGATGCAGTACCACAATAGGCTGGCGTTCAACAGTGACGGGGAGGCGATGTTCTATTGCTTCAACACCTGCAGAGAGTTTATCAGGACTATTCCTGCGCTTATGTATGACGAAAAGAACGTGGAGGATATTGACACAACGATGGAGGATCACATATATGACGAATGCAGGTATGTCCTCATGGAGCACCCTATCGCCGCACCGGTAAAGCATGGGGAGATTCCGGCAGGTGACGATCCTCTCGAACAGAGAAAGCCTGAAAGAGCGGAATCGTTCTATATGATGTGATTATGAAAGGAGAAATATGAAGAAAATCGGTAAGGAGCAGGTGCGTAAGGCAAGGCAGACGCTCGCAAAGTATAAGGAGGGGAAGGCGGTACTCGACAAGAGAATCGTGTCAAACGAGCAGTGGTGGAAATTAAGGCACTGGGGCGAAATAGGATGTGACAAGGACGATACAAGGCCTATGCCGGCATCGGCGTGGCTGTTCAACTCGTTGGCAAATAAGCACGCTGACGCTATGGACAATATACCTGAGCCTGCGGTGCTTCCGAGAGAAAAAAGCGACGAGGAGGTCGCAAAGCAGTTATCGCTGATACTTCCTGCGATACTTGAACGCTGTGGTTACGAAAAACTGTACAGTGACGGCTGGTGGTACAAACTCAAGAACGGCAGTATGTGTACGGCTGTTGTATGGGACCCTGACGCTGACGGCGGTATGGGGGATATAGCGATAAGAAACGCAGATATTCTGAATCTGTTCTGGGAGCCGGGCATAAAGGATATTGAGGAGAGCACAAACCTTTTCTATGTGACGCTTGTTGACCGTGAACGGCTGAATCTGATGTACCCTGAACTTTTGGGGGAAGATACCGAAAGCGTTGCGGGCGGTACCGGAAACGTGGAAAAGTACAAAACGGAGGATAAGACGGACGACAGTGCGAAGGTCGAAGTCATTGACTGGTACTACAAGAAAACGATAAACGGCAGAAAACAGCTCTGCTACTGTAAATTCTGCGGCGACAGGGTGATATATTCGAGCGAGGACGATGAAAGCTGTGCCGACGGATTCTATAAACACAGCCGTTATCCCTTTGTTATGGATACGCTGTTTGTGCAGGAGGGAACTCCGTGCGGATTCGGCTACATAGATGTTATGCGTGACGCACAGATGTATATAGATAAGCTGTCGCAGGTCGTTCTTGAGCACACGGTGATGATGAGCAGAAAGAGATTTTTTATCCGACAGAACAGTGCGGTGAACGAAGCCGAATTTGCCGACTTAAAAAACAGGTTCGTTCACGTTGCGGGAAATCTCGGCGATGAGGATATAAGGGAGATAAAGGCAGAGCCGCTGGACAGCTCGGTGATGAATGCACTGAGCTTCAAGATTGACGAACTGAAGGAAACGAGCGGAAACAGGGATTTTTCTCAGGGGTCGGTTTCAAACGGCGTTACGGCGGCAAGTGCCATTGCGGTTTTACAGGAGGCAGGAAGCAAGCTGTCGAGGGATATGATAAAGGGAACGTATTTTGCGTTCCAGCAGGTGTGCTATTTGATAATAGAGTTGATAAGGCAGTTTTATGATACGCCGAGGAGCTTCAGGATAACCGGGGGATATGACGCTTTTGACAACTCTGCCATAAAGGAGCAGAGCAGGGAACTTTTCGGGGTGCAGCTTGGGACAAAGAAGCCTGTTTTTGATATAGTATGCACGGCATCGAAGAAATCGCCGTTTTCCAAAGCATCGCAGAATGAGCTTGCAAAGCAGCTTTTTCAGCTTGGATTTTTCAATCCGGAAACGGCAGTACAGGCACTGGGCTGTCTTGCGATGATGGACTTTGAGGGAAAAGAAGAAATTGAGCGTGTAATAAGGGATAACGCAGGAATGAACGAGGTGAAGATATGACAAGAGTAAGAATAGACAAGTCGGGTCTTGGCAGGGATATTTATATCACGGGACACTGTGCGAATGAAAACAGCGGGTCGGCAGAGGCTACGCTTGTATGTGCGGCAATGACAACGCTTGCGCAGACGATAGCGCAGAATGTTTTTGACAGCGAGGACACGGGGGATACCGATATTATTGATGTTACGCTGAGAAGCGGTCAGGCGGTCATAAGCTATGTGACGGACGATGACGGGCTGAACACGGCGGTTGACGGGATATGCAAGGGGTTTGATATGCTGGAGGAAAATTATCCGGAATATGTATCCTGCTACAGAAGTGAGAGGTAAATATGGAAGCGACAGAGAATGTGCAGGCGGCGGAAAATGCTGAAACAAGCGAAGAAGTAAGGGTACAAAAGAGTGATGAAAGCCTGAGCGAAAACAATAAACCTGATGAAGCCGAAAAAGAACAAAACGAGGATAAGACGGAGCTTTTCAGGCAGGCTGTGCTTAAGTCAAAGCGTGAGAAGGCGGCAAGGGCAGAACGGATATTGAGCCTTGTGGCGCAGTTTTGCGGAGCGGATAAATGCGACTATGACGGAATAGAAAATGCGGTATCAGAGAGGAACTTCGAGCGGTGCAGAAGAAACGATATGGAGTACAGGCTGGAGCGGTGGCAAAAGGAAAGCAAGGAGGTGAAACAGACATATCCTCAGTTTGACCTTGCTAAAGAAATGAGCGACAGAAGATTCTTTTCGCTGTGCTATAAGGGCGTGGGACTTGAGGAGGCTTATCTTATCGTGCATAAGGACGAGCTTTTTACCGCCGCAATGGAATATGCGGCATCTGAGCTTATGAGAAGCGGTGCGTTCTGCAAAAGCGGCAGAATGAAGGAGGGTGCGCTGTCACCTGTGGGAGAGGTTACGAAAAGCGAGAAAAGCCTGTCTAAAAATGAGCGGAAGGAGCTTATCAGACGGACGGAGAGAGGGGAAAGAGTGGTGCTTTGATCGTTTATGAATGAGAAGGAAGGTGGTGAGATATGAATATTGCAACGGGAGGGCAGGCGGGAATTTAAAAAAGCCACAGCCGCACGGGGGAAAGTTTTGCGGCAGGCAGAAACGATAAGAAAAAACGATAAGAAAATAGAAAGATGACGGTATCAGCCGTCGGGAAAGGAAATCTATATGAAGATGAGAGAAGTTAAATTAAATCTGTTCGATGTACAGACAACAGGACAGGCAAGTCTGTCCGCCGAGATGAAAACGTTCTATGAGAACACGCTGATAGATATGGCAGAGCCTAAGCTGGTGCATGACCGCTTTGCAGACAAATATCCGATACCCAAGAATAACGGCAAGACGATAGAACTGAGAAAGTACAGCTCGCTTGCAAAGGCGACAACGCCGCTTGTCGAGGGCGTTACACCTGCGGGAAATATGCTGTCGGTAACAGCTAAGACGGCAACAGTGAATCAGTACGGCGACTATATCAAGCTGTCGGATATGCTGGAACTTACCGCAATAGACAACAATGTAGTGCAGTCAACAAAGCTGCTCGGCAGTCAGTCGGGAAGAACGCTTGACACGATAACAAGAGAGATAGTTAACGCAGGAACGAATGTTATATATGCCTGCGGTAAGGACGTGGGCGAGGTACTGTCAAGAGATGAACTGAGCAAGGACTGCGTTTTATCGGTGGACACGGTATTCCGTGCCGCCGCACAGCTTGAGAGCATGAATGCAGACGGAATAGACGGGGAGAGCTATGTTGCGATAATACACCCTTATGCCGCCTATGACCTTATGAGAAGTGCGGAGTGGGTCGATGTGCATAAGTATGCCGATCCCGAAAGCATATTCAAGGGGGAGATAGGCTCGCTCGGCAATGTGAGATTTGTAAAAAGCACGGAGGCGAAGATATTTGCCGATGAAAGCTGTCCGCAGTTCTATCAGCTGACCTCCGACGCAAATTTCCTTGAGGGAAAGGACTATTATACGAAGTCGGGCGACAGCTATCAGAAGGCAAGCGTTTCGGCGGGCGGACAGGTCACAGCCTCGACATATTACGAAAAGAAGGCGCTTGCGGTGTTCTCTACTCTGGTTATAGGAGCGCATGCTTATGCGGTGACGGACGTTGCCGGCGGCGGTCTTCAGCACATAGTAAAGCAGCTCGGCTACGGTGACGATCCTCTGAACCAGAGAGCAAGCGTGGGCTGGAAGGCGGTACGCACAGCCGAGATACTTACGGACGAGTATATGGTGAGAATAGAAAGCTGTTCTCCTGTTTATTCGGAAAAGACGAGCGCAAATTAAAGCCGGTAAAGGACAACCGGAATAAGCGGCACAGGGTCACTGCAAGGCGTGGTGACAGCAACGGCAGTGCGGGAGGGTAAGGGGAATAATATTGTAAAGGAGAAATATATGAAAGAAAATTTAACTGAACTTGTGGCGGTAAGGCTGTTCAAGGACAACGACAAGTACAGCTCAGATGTGTTTGTATCGGTGAACTGCAACAATTATCTTATACGCAGAGGTGAAACGGTGATGGTGCCGTTGTTCATAAAAAAGGAACTGGACAGAGCTGAGCTTCAGAGAAAGAGAGCGGAGTACTACCGTGATGAAGGCTGGAAGCAGTCGCTGATAGTGCAGGAGGGCAAGTGATGACGGTAAAGGAAGTCATTGAAACGGTTGACGCACTGCGACCGAACGAGATTGCCGCAGAGGACAAGAGAAAGTGGCTTTATGAGCTTGAAAGCAGAATATATGAGGACCTGTATGTTACGCACGAACATGAGGGGATTGGGTTTACCGATACGGAAAAGATACTGAGCGACGGCGCAACGGAGCTGTTTATAAAGGCTCCGCACGATGAGATATACGTTCTTTATCTTTGCTCGCTGATAGATTTTTACCATGCGGAGTATGAGAGATATGCCAATGACAACGCTCTGTTTGACGCTTTGTATGAAAGCTGCTGCCGTTTCTGGAACAGCAGGCATATTTCGTGCGTGAGAACCGAGATCACGGGATAGGAGGAAGAACTTGGCGGTAAGAGAAATAACGGGTGGTACGGAAAGTGCCGTAAAGTTCGGCGGTATCGATCGCTCGAACGGTACGCCGCTTGGATACTGGCAGGAGCTGTACGGTATGGATTTTACCGCTTTTCCTGCGCTTAAAACGGTAAAGCCGTTTTCGTACAAGGCGTTGGCTGACGGTATAACGGGGTATATCATAAAAAACGGAGAGATAGTATACACAAAGGCGGACGGTATATATATTTCGGGAGTGAAAACGGCGGTAAATCTCAGTGCAGGGGAAAAACAGCTTGTGTCGCTGGGAGCATACATACTGATAATGCCGGACGAGGTGCTTGTAAATACCGCTGATACGCCTGCAAGCGTGCAGTATACGGCGAAGCCCTCGCTTTCAGGCACGCTGTTCGAATATAACCAGAACCAGACACGGCCTACGGTTTCTATATATAAGCTGTTGTATCTTGATGTGCCTGAGGAAAGCGTAGCGCTGTCAAGCTACAGCGTTGGCGATATGGTCAGGATAGATTATGAATACGGCGGAAAGAAACAGTACCTGTCTGTAGTGATAAGCTCGGTGGGAAAGGAAAGCTACAGTATGGACGGGTGCGTGTCGATTAACTTCGACACGAGTGCATACAGCGATACCTACTATTTTTATACGGAAAAGCGGAAGATGGACAAATTCATGGTGCCTAATATAAAGAATGCGGTCTTAAGCTGTCCGATACCGAAGATGGATTTTATAACAGAGCATAACAACAGGCTGTGGGGGTGTTCGTCGGCAAATCGTGAAATATACTGTTCAAAGCTCGGAAGTGCTACGGAGTGGGGAAGCTATGACGGCATCTCAACTGACGCATGGGCGGCAACGGTGGGCTCTGACGGAGATTTCACCGGAGTATGCGTGTACGGGGGAGGCGTACTGTTCTTTAAAGAAAATGTCGTCCATATTGTCTACGGCACAAGAGCGTCAAACTTTACGCTAAGCACTGTAAAGCTGAGAGGCGTTCAGAAGGGCAGTGGCGGCTCGCTGTGCATATCGGACGGACTGCTTTATTATAAGGCGCCTGAGGGGATATTCAGCTTTAACGGCTCTGCATCGGTGAGGATCGACGCAAAGCTGGGTGATGATATTACCGATACGGCGGTGATGACGGCAAACGGAAGATATGTCGTTATGTGTGCGGCTGACAAAACGGTGTATTATTATGACAAGCGCTACTCGGCGTGGTACACAAGGCGGCTTGCGGATGTAATCTCGGCGCACGAGATAAACGGCAGGCTGTATGCCGTTACCCGTGACAGCAATAAAAAGATGAGGCTTGTAATGCTTGTCGGAAACGACAGCGGTTATACGGACAGTGACAGGAGCGAATTCTCTGCGGTCAGCGGCGAGCTTGGCAGGGGAAGCATATTCAGAATATATAAAAAGCTGAGAATGTCGCTGTATCACAAAAAGCAGGACAACGAAACGCTTGAGCTGTCGGCATATATAAGCACTGACGGCGGAGAATGGAGGAAGGTATATGAGCTTTGCAGTGAAAAGGGGAATGGCGAAGAAATAGCTGTCGCTCCTGTAATACCGCTCAGATGCAGAAAGATAAAAATAAAGATATGCGGCGAAGTAAGCGGTGACGCTTATGCGACGCTGTACGGCATATATCTTGACAGTGAAAAGGGAAGTGAGATAAGTGGATAATCTGAATATGAGCTTTGCTCCCGATAAATCGGCGGAGGACAAAGGGCGGATAAATGCGGTTGAGGATTATCTGTCACTCCTTACCGAAAGGATAAAATTCTGTTTTAACGGCATTGATGAGAATATTGCACAGAAGTCGGACGGCAAAGAGGAAAAACAGCTTATTTACAGTACGATTGCGGACGAAGTGGGGCAACTCACCGCTACGGGCAAAAACTGTGAGATATTCAACGACTATGAAAATAATATCGCAAGCTCGCTTTACGCTCACGCCGAAGGAAGCGGCACGAAGGCAACGGCACCCGGTGCGCACGCAGAAGGGAACGGCACCACAGCAAGCAACTCATACGCACACGCTGAAGGGAGAGAAACAACTGCTTCAGGGGAGAGTTCGCACGCAGAAGGAAACAACACCACAGCAAGCGGTTATTGCAGCCACGCAGAAGGAAACGGTACTGTCGCAGACGGCGGATACAGCCACGCAGAAGGGTATAATGCCGCTGCAAGAGGTTTTTACAGCCACGCAGGCGGTATTAACAGCGAAGCGAAAGCGGAAGCATCCTTCGCTCACGGCGAGTATGCGGTATCCAATTATCGAGGCGGTGCGGCTTTCGGCATCAGCAACAAAACCAAAAACGCACTTTTTGTTGTCGGAAACGGCTCACCGGGAGGAAGTTACGAAAGCGATGCGCTGGTGCTTGACGATGGCGGAAATCTGTGGGTGGCGGGTAGTATAAAGTGCGGCGGCGACAGCGGAGGTTATACCTTGCCGCCTGCGACAGCCGACACGCTCGGCGGTGTGATGATAGGCGAGAATATTAATGTATCGGACAGCGGTACAATATCGGTTGACCTGTCGGCATATCTGAAATCAGACGAAATATCGGACTGGGCTAAGCTGTCGGAAAAGCCGACATATACAGCAAACGAGATAGGGCTTGGCAATGTAGACAACACCGCAGATATAGACAAGCCGATATCTACAGCGACACAGACGGCACTTGACGGTAAGGCAGATACAGGACATACGCACAAGGTATCCGACATCACGGATATGCCTGCATACTTGACACAAGAAACCGATCCGACAGTGCCTGCGTGGGCGAAAACAGAAAATAAGCCTACATACACAGCCGATGAAGTCGGGGCGGCGAAAAAGAATCACACACATAACGTGTCGGATATCACAGATATGCCAGAATGGGCGAAAGCCGAGAATAAGCCTGTATATACGGCAAGCGAGGTCGGTGCGGCAACAGCGGCGGATATTACTGCGGCGGTGAATGCTGTCGAGATAGGCGGAAGAAATCTGCTGTATGACAGCACCGGAAATCTTAAAAAAGGCTGGAGCGGTAACACTATAATAACGGTTGATGGCGGAATATCAGGAAATAGCCTTGCAATATCCAGAACCGGCTATTCCGGCAATGCACGATATTTTGGCACGAGCAAGAGGCACTTTCTGACGGATTTCGAGGTTGGCACAAGCTACACGCTTTCGGCGTGGATAAAGGTCAGAAGCGATGTCGAGCTTGACGCAAGCGGCTATGTAATGGCAAGATTCCGTTCCGCTGATAATACGAAGCTGCATATTTTACCGCTTACCGTCAACAACAAAACCAAAAAGGACGAGTGGCTCTACCGCGAAAAGACTTGGACGATAGACGACAGCGACATAGCGAAGCTCGAATGCGTGGCGCTTGCGCTTGATAAAAACGGCATGATCGAGGCATGCAACATCAAGCTCGAAAAAGGCACTAAGGCTACAGACTGGGCGCCTGCTCCTGAGGAGGATACAGAGCGTATCGCAAGCCTTGAAGCAAGAGTAGCGGCGCTTGAGGCTATGGCGGTATCGGGAGGTGAGGTATAATGTTGGATTTTGGCAGATGGATAGTCGAGGTTGCTGTGAACGGCGTTAAAAGCGGCAGTTTTGACAGGGCTTGGGCGGCTATGCAGCTTGGCAATCATTACAGCCGTGACAGAATCACGGCGGAGGATATTGCGAGGTTTGATGAGAAGATGAATGAGTATGAGGCAGAGATGAACGAGGCCGATTGCACTGAAATTTATGAGGAGGTTATATGAGCGAAAAACAGAAAAACAAGGACAAGGACAGCGCTCCGGTATATAAGAGCGGATACGGCGACGCACTGAAAAACAATCTTGCAAAGGTTATGGAAAAGAAGAATTTCAGCTATGATGCAGATAAGGACAAGTTGTTCTCACAGTATAAGAACAGCTATGAAAAGTCGGGCAGAACGGCTATGCGTGACACAATGGGAAATGCGGCATCGCTTACGGGCGGATATGGCAACAGCTATGCGGTCACTGCAGGTCAGCAGGCATATAACAGCTATATGTCAAAGCTCAGCGATAAGATACCCGAACTTGAACAAAGGGCGTATGACCGCTATAAGGACGATGAGGAAAGTGCGTATAAGCGACTCAATACGCTTATAGGGCTTGAGAAGTCGGACTACGGAAGATACCGTGACAGCGTTGACGATTATAACACAAACAGAAATTTTGAATATAATAAAAGTAAGGACGCTCTGGCACAGCGTAATTTACAGGCGCAGTTTGAACGGGATAATTACGAGAACGACAGGGATTATAACCGCAGGGTATATGAAAACAACAGGGATTATAACCGTAGGGTGAGCGAAAATGACAGAGATTATGCTCAGAAGGTGTATGACAGCGACCGCAATTATCAGATAAAACTGAACAACTCGCTGAAAGACGCTGTGGAGAATGAGGAAACCGGCAGTACGAAATTTTCACCGAGCGACGCTTATGATTTTATCAGCAAGTACGGGGATAAAATCTATACGGATGAAGAGTATATCGAGGCACTTTATCAGCTTTACGGTGATAAGGAGGGCTTCTTTGACTGGGTGGAGCAGATGGAGATACCCGGTGACACAAAGGGCACAACGTATCTTGAGCTGTTGTATGAGATACATCCGGAGCTTAAGCCGACAACGTTTAAGAAAATGGGTATGCCTGATGACGAGCTTATAAGAAGAACCGCAACAGGCGGCGGAGCTACGCCTCCTCATTCCCAAAGCTTCTGGTGGTTGAATCAAGGGATGACAAAAAAGTAAAAAAGTCAAAGCAAAGGAGGGGAAATATGAGCAGGATACAGATAATTATAGACAGCATAGCAGGTGCTGTCGGAGCGGTGCTGGGATTTATGTACGGCGAGGTAAACGGCTTGTTCCGTGCGCTTATCGCTTTTATGATCCTGGATTATGTGAGCGGTGTGCTTGCGGCGATAGCGGAGAAGAAGCTGTCAAGTGCGGTAGGCTTCAAGGGGATAGCAAAAAAGCTGCTGATACTTGTGTTCCTGTCTGTAGGTCATATTGCAGACACATATGTGCTTGGCGGTGTGCCTGTCGCTATGACGGCGGTAATGCTTTTCTATATCGCTAACGAGGGAATCAGCATTGTTGAAAACGCATCGGCACTGGGACTGCCGGTGCCGCAGAAAATAAAGAATGTACTAAGGCAGATAAAAAGTAAAAGCGGGGAGGATGACAGTGAGAACAAAGGGCATTGATATAAGCAGAGCGCAGGAGCAGTTCGATTTTACGGCGGCTGTGTCGGCAGGCGTAAAGTTTGTAATTATCCGTGCCGGCATACGCACGGACGAGGACACTTATTTCAGAC
>ERZ779890.4511-NODE-4511-length-11572-cov-4.141356_pt1 | contig 11572 bp, 7 predicted proteins | sample MGYA00511553_ERZ779890 | MGnify/ENA primary metagenome ERZ779890 (study PRJEB29588, sample SAMEA2152064) | human gut metagenome | biome: human gut; feature: human-associated habitat; material: faeces | place: Denmark | collected 2008/2010 ...
AGTTGAGAAAAAAACAACAATAACCGCGAGGCTTTTTTGCCAGATATGTATAGACAAATAATTTAAGCATTGATAAAATGACGATATGTTAGTTTAGACAAACTAAAGCGTGCTTGACAGAGCACTTCTGCGGAAACTGACATATGTTGAATATTCTGCAGAAGAAATTTCAATTAACCAGAGCAGCTGTAAGGTCATGATCTGGTATAAAGTCGTGTAATATAAAAGACAAAGAGGAGGACAGGTATGCATAAGTGGAAGCTTTTTAAGAAGTCAGCTGCACTCGTTCTGAGCTCAGCGGTGATCGCGTCAGGAGTGCCGGTAACGGCAATGGCGTCTGAGGCGGAAGTTTTTAGTGACGTGTCGGAAGAAACACAAGGAGAGACAGCACAGGAAGAAGGAGAGAACGAGAATCAGGAGTCTGTTTCCCAGGGCCAGCCGGAAGTTGGTGAAGCTGATATCCAGTCGGAAGAGCCGGAAGAAAGTGATGCAGAAGCTATTCAGGAAGAAGTAGCAGAAATTTCAGCAGAAGAGATTCAACAGGAAGAGGAGCCGCAGATCCAGGATGATACAGAAGAGGTATTCGGTGATGGAGAAGCATTTATGGCAGAAGCAGGCGAGGTTCTTCAGGATGCTTCTGAGATCACTGTTGCAGGAGTGAAATATCTCTGGTCCATGCAGCCGGCAGAGGGATATACACAGATAGGAACAACAGGCGTTTATGTAAAAGTAGCAGACGGGCAGACAGCTCTGAGCGGAAAGCTGTACGGAACGACAACCTTAAGTTATTCGGAATTTTATGCCGGGGATACCACTCAGGAGAGTTATGACGCTATCACTTCGGCAACAACGAGTAAAAATCAGATTTTTGCTAATGAGGACAGCACAGAGGTGACCTCTTCCGGATATCAGATCCAGGGTGTGAAGAATGTAAGTGTTGCAGTGGACGCGGAAACCTATGTAGATGCACAGGCGCTGAAAGCTGCTTCCAAGCTTCCGAGAGAGGGTGTCTATACAGAGGCAGCAGATATTACGCTGAATGAAGCACCGTCACAGGAAACAGGACAGTATAAAACTCTGAATACAGACGGAACATACAGTGCAACAAAATTCGATGTAAAAGCAACGGTCACAGATGCATCCGCCCAGATCCAGGCACCGTCGATCTGGGGTGATTACATGCTGGTGGTAAAAGAAGCCGGCACAAAATATCTCCGCAATTCCAGACAGGATGATTTTGCTGTAGGCGGAAATACACTGGGAGTGATCCTTGAAACTGCCAGTGGTAAGAAGGTAGGACTTCGTCATACCTATGAAATCTGGGTACAGCCCTACGAACTTGCGTTTTCAGCAGGATCCGGGCTTATCGGGGAAAAAATTTCAAAGGTGACTTATATTACTCCGGACGGCTCCTATGTATATGAGTTCGGAGACAAAGCTCCTCTTGTAAAAAAACAGCCTGAAGCAGGAATGAAGGTACAGGCAGCTTTTGTAAAAGAAAATACAACCCAGGTTAAAGTTGATGATCTTGACAAATATGAAAACCCTAAGGTTTCCGTATACTACACAACAGGAAGTGGCCATGGTAAAAAGACAACGTATGTTGTAGATCATGCAGTGGCAGAGAATGGGGTGGTAACCTTTGACAGCAGTGTAGCCAGGGCCGGGGATGAGATCTACACGGTTATGATCTCAAGCGACAATTATGTGGATATGACAAAAAATATCACACTGACAGGCCAGCCGATCACGGTTTCCAATGTTTCCTATTACTGGGTAAAGGGAGCGGTGGATGGATATACACAGATTCCGGGAACAGATATTTATTATAAGGTGGCAAATGGACATCAGGCACTGACAGGAACACTTTACGGTACGGCATCTCTGTCATACGAGGAATTTTATGCGGGAGATGCAACGAGCCGCAAGTATGATTCCGTTACATCTGCCACAACCAGAAAAAGTACTGTTTTCGGAAATGCAGATGTTCAGAATCTGACAGAAAATGGCTATGAGATCGCAGGAGTAAAAAAGGTTAATGTAGCTACAGATGCAAAAACGTATGTAGAGGCGCAGATCCTTTCAGAAGCGGGAGAACTTCCGGAAAGCGGAGTATATACAGAAGCAGCAGGGATCACCCTGGGACGTACTCCGACGGTAGAGCCTGGGCAGTATAAAACACTGAATACAGATGGAACATACAGTGCTACAAAATTTAATGTAAAAGCAACTGTGACAGATGCGGAGGCAACACTCAAAACATCTTCTCGCTGGGGAGATTATGAGATTGATGTAAAAGAAACCAGCACAAAATATCTCCGCAATACAAAGAGTGATTCCGATTTTGCAGTTAACTCCGGGATTCAGGGAATGATCCTGGAAACAACAGACGGCGGAAAATATGGCATGCGTCATATGAACGAGATGTGGCTGAAGGTGTATAAGGTTGCCTTTGCAAAAGATACAGGTCTTGAGGGAAAAACCGTAAACAAGATCACGTACATTATGGCAGACGGCGCGTATGTATATGAATTTGCAGATGGTATTTATGTTAAACCGCAGGCAACAGAAGAGATGGCTGTTTCTCCGGAATTTACGGACAGCACCCATGTTAAGCTTGCAAATCTTGATAAATACAAAAATCCGAAGGTATCTGTTTTCTATACAACAGGTGTCGGACATGCTTCAGAGACAACATATCTTGTACAGGATGCAGTAACTACAGATGGAGTGGTTGCTCTGGATTCCACTGTAGCGAGACCGGAAAATGAAACCTATACAGTAAGAGTTTCCAGTGATGGTCATGCAGATGTTTCTGTTCAGCTGGTGTATGGAACGATTGCTTTTAAAGAAAATTCAGGAGTTCTTTATATCGGAAGCTCCAGACAGCTTGAAGCAACAGGCGAGAATTGCAAGGATGTAACATACGCTTCCGATAATGAAACGGTTGCATCTGTGGACGAGAACGGAAAAGTAACTGCGAAAGCAGCAGGAACAGCCGTGATCACAGCAACATCTGCAGCAGGAAAAACTGCACAGTACAAGCTTACTGTAAAAACGCCATCTGTAAAACTGAATGCATCAGCGAAGACGCTTTATGTAAAAGGATCTCCAGCTACAGTGACGCTGAAAGCAACGACCGCAGGTGTTACCGGAAAAGTAACCTATACAAGCAGTAAACCATCTGTTGTAGCTGTAGCCGCAAATGGAAAGGTAACTGCAAAGGCGGCAGGTACAGCTGTGATCACAGCGAAATGCGGAAATTATAAAGCAACCTGCAAGATCACAGTTAAGAAGCCGTCTGTAAAAGCTTCGGCTTCAGCGAAGACTGTATTTGTGGGTGGAACAAGCCAGATCAAAGTGAAAAAAACAGGCGTTAGCGGAAAAGTTACTTATACAAGCAGTAATAAATCCGTTGCAGTGGTAAGCGCAGGCGGAAAAGTAACAGCAAAAAAAGCAGGAACAGCTACAATTACAGTAAAATGCGGAAGCTACAAAGCAACCTGCAGGATCACAGTAAAAAAAGGTAGCCTGAAGATCACATCCAAAACAGCTGTAAGTGTAAAAGCAAAGAAAACAACAGCCATCAAGGCAGTTGCTACTTCAAAGGCAAAGATCACCTACAGAAGCAGCAATACAAAAGTTGCTACTGTAAGCAGCAAAGGTGTTGTTAAAGGTGTGAAAAAAGGAAAAGCTGTTATCTATATAAGCAGCAACGGAATCACAAAAAAGGTAACAGTTACAGTGAAATAAGCATATATTTCACTTGAATATACTTGATATGTTATAAAGAACCTTTCCCAAAACTGCTTCGGGTCTGCGAAAATGTATGCCCGAAGCAGGAAAAAAGAAAAAATTCGATTTTTTTGAAAAATTTTAATTTTTTCTATTGACAAAGTACAGAAACTCTAATATAATAGCTCTTGCAGTTGAGCAAAACACAAACAACTGAAACAGAATAACGAAGCGTGGCTCAGTTTGGTAGAGCGCTGCGTTCGGGACGCAGAGGTCGCAGGTTCAAATCCTGTCGCTTCGACTAACAGCTTGAGAATCCCTTGGTTGAGGGGTTCTTTTTTATGTTTGTACATCCTGGAGCTTTTTTCAGTTGATGGAATGATTTCTCTCGATCTTCATATATATTAACGAAACCGAAATACCGGAGGGACGTGCGTTGGCTGGATATCAGCGTTTTGTTGCGTATGTGTACGAGTATCGGAAAGGAAAAAAAGATAGTAGCAGCGGTTATGTGAGGGTGGAGGCCAGAGATAGGAAATGCCGTGTGGAGGTTCATCTGCGCTGCGTTGGACTGGAGCCTGGAAGTCGGTGCAGAGTGTATGGGTTTGTGCGGCAGGAAGGGCTGATGGATGGTATTTTGATTGGAAGCTGTGTTACAGGGCGGGAGCGGATCGAGTGCGCACTGGAGACGGATACAGGGGATATTGGAGGCATGGGAAAAAGTCTTCAGGAGCTTGGAGGACTGCTTCTGATCTCCGATGCCGGCGGATTCTGGGGAACGGAATGGGATGATCAGCCGATCCGGCCGGAGAATTTCCGCGAGTGGAAGAAAAAAGAAACGGAATCTCGGAAGGCAGCGGAGAAAACAGGAATGGAACCTCGGAAGGCAGCGGAGAAAAAAGGCAGAGAGCAGGGAGAAAAGGAAGAAGAAAATCAAAAAGATGGAACCTTGCCAGAAGTGCAGGAAAATCAGAAGGAGTCAGACAGGATCATGACGGTGGAGGAGATTCAGGAGGATGTATTAAAGACATCGGAAACCGGAAATTCATATCAGGCTCCCGGTCCGCATCCGCCGGAGCCACCGCGACCAGGCCAGCCATCACCGCATCCGCCGGAACCACCACGACCAGGCCAGCCGTCACCGCATCCGCCGAAACCATCGCGACCGGAGCCATCTCGTCCACTTCCGGGAATACCCTGTGATGATCCCTTTAACGACGGCTATTTCACAGACTGCCGCAAGATCAGACCATCGGACTGCAGTGCCTTATGCAGAAAAAACGGCTGCTTCTGCAGCAACCGTTTTGTCATGTACGGATATCAGAATTTCGGCCATCTTCTGCTGTGCAGAAATCCCCGGGGACAGTACATACTGGGAGTACCCGGTGGATACAGCCAGCAGGAACGGTTTATGGCCAATATGTTTGGCTTTCCCTACTTTAAGGAATGTCCGGATATTCATATCCCAGGCGGAAAGGGAGGATACTGGTACTGTTTTATTAACATCTGATCAGAAAAATTTTGGCATCCATATAAGCAAACAGTTTTGCAAATCTGCAGATCACAGCTCCATACCACGAATTTCTACTACCGGGATCGTCTGAGACAGGATATCCCGGTAGTTTTTCATTTCTTCCTCGGAGCAGGCAGAGAATCCCGGTATCAGAACTCCGTCGGAATCCCGGTAAGCTTGGAGATAATAAGCTTTTGCACCGTTTAACCACCGGCTGATCTCCTGAAAATCTTTTTCGGAATGAAGTTCCCTCACAACTGTTGTACGAAATTCATAATCAAGGTGTCCGTCCAGCAGCCATCCGGCAGTTTCCCGGATCCCATCCAGATCAGCATGTACACCGGTAAGCACATGATAGTTGGAAGGACAGGCCTTGATATCCATGGCAACCTTGTTGATCAGGTCAGCTGCTGCGAGATTTTTTACCACGGAGGGGCGGGAACCGTTGGTATCGAGCTTCACATCATAGCCCAGCTCCCTGATCCTGCTGAGAAATTCCGGCAGCTCCGGTGCAAGTGTGGGTTCACCGCCGGAAATACAGACGCCATCGAGAATCCCCTTTCTTTTTTTTAGAAAAGCCAGGATTTCCTCCTGGGAATATTCAGGCTGGGTGTCAGGCTCCACGACAAGAGCTCCATTCTGGCAGAATGGGCAGCGGAAGTTGCAGCCGCCTAAGAATATGGTACAGGCTACCCTTCCCGGATAATCCAGCAGGGTTGTTTTGTTAAAGCCACATATTTTCATAGGAAAATCCCCTTGTTTCTCTTATTTATGATACTACAAGCATACTCTCCCCCGAAAAAAGCTGCAAGCCTTTTTAACCGAATCAAGTAAGTTTCCTGCGGAGTTGCGAAAAGCAGTAAGCAGAGATGGGGACTTGCTCATGGAAGAAAAAAACATATAATTTATGGGCTACACCTCCTGGGGCTGCATTGACCTTGTCAGTGCATCTACAGCAGAGCTGAAAAAACGCTACGGCTACATCTACGTGGACCGCAACGACGATGGAACAGGTACACTGAACTGTTATAAGAAAAAATCCTTCTATTGGTATAAAGATGTGATCGCTACCAATGGTGAGTCACTTCACAAATAATCTGGCTGCTTGACTTTCCGGAAAAAAGCAGATATAATGCATTCATTGACGCAGACAATGGAGTTCGCGAGAGCTTCCGTTGTCTGCGTTTTTCTGTCATACAATAAGAAAACGCTGCAGAAATTAGTGTGGAAATTTCTGTGGCGTTTTTGGCTGTGTGCGAATATCTGTTTTGCAGCAGATTGACATGAAATACCGGAAAAGCTATAATCGAACGGACAGAAGGCTGAGAGCAGTCTTAGTATGAACAAGATAGGATCCCGGAGCTTTTTCCGGAATGTGAAGTTACAGGAGGAGTAAAAACGTGACAGATCAGGAACGTTTTATGAAAGAGGCGATCCGCCAGGCAAAAAAGGCCCGTGCATTGGAGGAAGTGCCGATCGGCTGCGTGATCGTGCATGAGGGAAAGATCATAGCCAGAGGCTACAATCGCCGCAATACAGATAAAAATACCTTATCCCATGCAGAGCTTAATGCTATCCGAAGGGCAAGTAAAAAGCTGGGAGACTGGCGTCTGGAGGGATGCACCATGTATGTAACGCTGGAGCCTTGTCAGATGTGTTCCGGTGCACTGGTACAATCCAGGATCGATGAGGTGGTGATCGGCTGTATGAACCCGAAAGCAGGCTGTGCCGGATCTGTGATGAATCTTCTTCAGATCGAAGGCTTTAATCATCAGGTAAAGATCACAGAAGGGATATTGGAAGAGGAATGCTCCGAAATGCTTTCCACATTTTTCAGGGAACTGCGGGAGAAAAAGAAGCAGGCAAAAATCCTGAAGAAGCAGGAAGCAGAGCGCCTTGCCGGGCAGACACAGTCAGAGAGAGCGGAACAGAACGAAAAATCCCGGGAGATTTACTCTTGACAGAATCCTGTGAAAATATCAAAATAAAATCATAAATGGATTTCACTATTACAGACAGAAAATCCATTCAGGTCAAACGAAAGTCGTTGATACAGGAACGACAGAAAATGGAGGAACAAAAAATGGAACTTGAAGCTTTAAGAAAAGACATGGTAGCAGCAATGAAGGCCAAAGATAAGGTAACAAAGGAAGCAGTTTCCGCACTGATCGCAGCAGTAAAAAAAGCTGCCATTGATGAGGGATGCCGTGATGACATCAAAGGAGAGCTTGTAGACAAAGTTATCCTGAAAGAGCTGAAAACAGCAAAAGAGCAGATCGACACCTGCCCTGCAGAACGTACAGATCTGAAAGAGGAGTATCAGGCAAGATATGATATCATTGCGAAATATGCTCCGAAGCAGATGGATGAAGCAGAGATCAAGGCTTATATCGAGGAGAAATTTGCAGATGTTCTGGCAACAGGAAATAAAGGCCAGATCATGAAGGCAGTTATGGGAGATCTGAAGGGAAAGGCAGACGGCAAGCTGATTAATCAGGTAGTTGCCGGATATTGTAAATAAAATAATAGCACAAAAAATCCCGCCGGATCAGTCATAAATGACGGACCCGGCGGGAATGCTGTTTATATAGAGATCATATATTATAACCTTTTTTACGCGCGCCGCACCTCGGAATGGTCTCACAGACGTTACCTTTACAGTTAACTCAGCCCAGGCACCCTCACGGCACACAAGAGCTTCTGCTTAGTGCTGCTGCATTCCTGCCCTGACACGGTTCACAGATTCCTGTTGCGTAAGACCCAAACGTCAACGCCACTTATAGAGGGCTGCTCCACAAGATACAAGCCTCAGATTGGCATCACCCCTGCTGTAGCGGATTGCAGGTACAGGGCACCGCTATCTCCCCGGCTGCGCGGAATTTAATTATAGACTCTGAAACCGGATTTGTCAAGGTACAGACCGAAATAAATCAGTTCATATTAAGTGTACAGTACTGTACCGCCCCGTTTTTGGTGTTGCGAAGGGTGAAGCTGATATAGGCGGACTGCTTCGCGGAAAGATTTCCGATACGGAGCGTGGAAGAAGAAGCCCCGCTGTTAGGGGCGTTGTAATTGGTACTATACTGTGTATGGGTCCGGTTGTTGTTGAAAGAAACGCCTGTGATCTTCCAGCCATTTGCAGCGGTGCATTTCATGACAGCATTCTTCTGTGCCTTGTTGGCGTAACGAAAGGCGTTATGGCCGGAGCTTTTGAATTTTCCGGCAAGATTGCCTTTTACACCTGTGATGGAGACGGATTTCAACGGGTTGACATAACGAAGCACCTTGATGGTGGAAGTATAGGTTTTGTTTCCGACCTTGAAGGAAATCTTTCCAGTTCCGGGCTTTTTAACGGCAAAACCGATATTGTAGAAATGATCGGAGTGAGTGTACGGTTTTGCACCCTTGCGGAAAGCCTCCGTGGTACTTTTGAAGCTGCTGGAACCGAAGGAGTCCAGTGCGATCACAGAACCGCCGCTGACCACTTTAACATTGGATTTGAGAATGTTCTGTTTAGCAGGAATATTGCTGATCGAGATCTCATCGTATCCCAAGTCCTTTCCGGATGTGGGCATATAAACGATCCGGGTTTTGGAATAATTGATCGCTGCACTGGCGGCGAGAGGAGTCATGGCGCATACCATGGCTGCGGCTAATAAAGCGCAGGATAGTTTTTTGAGGATTTTTTTCATAGGACGCTCCTTTCCTGGTAAAAATTTTCTGTAAACATACGAAAGTTACTGATAATTTTATTTTACGATGAGATACAGGTAAAGTCAATCAATACACTCGCTGTTTTCGTGCTTTTTTGGCTATTGTACACTGCCTGAAAATGCTTTATAATATTATATTGTGTAAAACTCTGTGAAAAGAGAGGATACAGTAGTTGTTCTGCAGAAATACGTCAGGTGGAATATCTGTCTTATATGCAGACAGCAACAAATAAAATGTGCACATAAGAGGGCATAGAATGGAGGACGCTATGATTAAAAGAATCGGTCTGCTGACAAGCGGTGGTGACTGTCAGGCACTGAACGCAACCATGAGAGGCGTTGTAAAGGGTCTGAGCAACAGCGTTGAGAACCTTGAGGTTTATGGATTTGATGACGGATATAAGGGACTGATCTACGGGAAATACCGTATGCTTACAGCCAGGGACTTTTCCGGAATCCTGACTCAGGGCGGAACTATTCTCGGAACATCCAGACAGCCATTCAAACTGATGCGGGTTCCGGATGAGAAGGGACTGGACAAGGTTGAGGCCATGAAACAGACTTACTATAAGCTCTGTCTTGACTGTCTTGTGATCCTCGGCGGAAACGGAACGCAGAAAACCGCCAATCTTCTCCGCGAGGAAGGCCTGAATATCATCCATCTTCCGAAGACCATTGATAATGATATCTGGGGTACAGATATGACCTTTGGCTTCCAGAGCGCTCTGGAGATCGCAACAAATGCCATTGACTGCATCCATACAACAGCTGCATCTCATGGACGTGTATTTATTGTTGAGATCATGGGACATAAGGTCGGAAGCCTTACACTGAATGCCGGTGTTGCAGGCGGAGCAGATGTGATCCTGATCCCGGAGATCCCATATGATATCAATAAGGTTGTAGAAGCCATCCAGAAGCGTAACAAGGCAGGCAAGCGTTTTACCATTCTTGCAGTAGCTGAGGGAGCTATCTCAAAAGAAGATGCAGAGCTTCCGAAGAAAAAATACAAAGAAAAGCTTGCGGAAAGAGCGAAGAAATATCCGTCTGTATCCTATGAGATCGCAGACCAGATCCAGCAGGTGACCGGAAGTGAGGTACGTATCACAGTTCCGGGACATATGCAGCGAGGCGGAGAGCCATGTGCATATGACCGCGTTCTTTCCACAAGGATCGGTGCCGGTGCAGCGCAGGCGATCATGGATGAGGAATACGGTGTTATGATCGGTGTCATCAACGGCAAGATCAAGAGGGTTCCTCTTGCTGAATGCGCAGGCAAGCTGAAGATGGTATCTCCAAAGGATCAGCTTGTAAAAGCAGCCAAACAGATCGGAATCAGTTTTGGCGATTAATGAATTATGAGTCATCTGGCCGCCGCGGGAGTCTTTCCGCGGCGACTGTGGCGAAGAGAAGGAGAGTTTTATGAGTTATACTGCTCTTTACCGTAAATTTCGTCCCGACAATTTTGACGATGTAAAAGGACAGGACCATATTGTGACAACACTGACCAACCAGATCAAGGCGAACCGTATCGGACACGCATACCTGTTCTGCGGAACGCGTGGTACCGGAAAAACTACGGTTGCAAAGATCCTGGCGAAGGCAGTAAACTGTGAACATCCTGTAAATGGCAGCCCCTGCAATGAATGTGCCATGTGCAAGGCCATTCAGGCGGGAACTGCCATGAATGTGATCGAGATCGATGCAGCCTCCAACAACGGTGTTGATAACATCCGTGAGATCCGTGAGGAAGTGGCTTATCGTCCAACAGAGGGTAAATACAAGGTTTATATCATCGATGAGGTGCATATGCTCTCAACAGGTGCATTTAATGCTCTTCTGAAAACATTGGAGGAGCCGCCTTCTTATGTTATTTTTATCCTGGCGACTACAGAGGCCCACAAGATACCGATCACAATACTGTCCAGATGTCAGCGCTATGACTTTCACCGGATATCCATTGATACCATTGCTGCCAGACTTTCCGAGCTTCTGACAGCAGAAGGGGTGGAAGCAGAGGAGAAGGCTGTACGCTATGTGGCAAAAAAAGGCGACGGGTCCATGCGAGATGCCCTGAGTCTTCTGGATCAGTGTAATGCCTTTTATATTGGGCAGAGGCTGAAGTATGAGAATGTACTGGATGTGCTTGGAGCAGTGGATACATCTGTTTTCGGTAGCCTGCTGAAAAGTATCTGCAGTCAGGATGTTTCCGGTGTGATCCATCTTGTAGATGAGATTGTCATGCAGGGCCGTGATCTGGCACAGTTTGTGGTGGATTTTACGTGGTACCTGAGGAATCTTCTGATGGTACAGAGTTCCGGAGATTTGACAGATCTGGTGGAGGCATCTGCAGAGCGGCTTGAAGGCTCAGACGATATGGAAGAAGTCTTAGATATGTCTTCTGAGAACATGGCACTTTTAAAAGAAGAAGCCCGGTTGGTAGAAGCAGATGTACTGATGCGGTATATCCGGATTTTCTCAGATCTTTCAGGTCAGGTGCGCTATTCAACACAGAAGCGTGTGTTGGTAGAGGTGGCATTGATCAAGCTCTGTCATCCGGCCATGGAGCGGAATCTGGATGCAGTTCTGAACCGGTTGGCTATTCTTGAAC